>JGI994J12354_10000573_pt1 | contig 36349 bp, 39 predicted proteins | sample IntmicLarv3ML3BL_FD_12354 | JGI IMG/M metagenome (IMG submission 12354) | reverse complement strand
TAAGTGCATTAAGATGTTTGCGGTTTTGAACCAAAAAGAAAACTACTTAAAACAACCATTAATATATTCGCCAATTAAACACTTAAGTATTCCGACAACCTCGGGTACAGGAAGTGAAGCAACGCGTTTTGCGGTTATATATTACCAAAATGAAAAACAATCAGTGCAACATGATTGTGTTTTACCTAATTATGTTATTTTGGAACCCGAGTTCATTAAGACGGTTCCATATTACCAAAAGTGTGCCACTGTATTAGATGCGCTTTGTCAGGGGATTGAGTCTTTCTGGAGTATTAATTCTACTAGACAATCCAAAGAATATGCGAATACAAGTATTAAGGATATTTTGATGAATATTGAAGGGTACTTAGCAAATGACGAAAAGAGTTTAGATATTGTTATGAATGCTGCTTATCTAGCTGGTAAGGCGATTAATATAACTCAGACTACAGCTGCGCATGCTATGAGTTACAAGATAACCTCATTATATAATGCTGCGCATGGACATGCTGTCGCCCTAGTTTTGCCTCATGTATGGGGATATATGATAAACAATCTAGATAATTGCAGTGATCCAAGGGGAATAAGTTATTTATCAGAAATGTTTAGCGAGTTAAACAGTGTTTTTGCAGTAAAATCATCACAAAAAGCAATAGAAAAGTTTAATAGGCTTTACGACATGATGGATATGCCACAGATTTGTAATAATGGGGAAGAAGAAATTTTATTGCTAGTGAAATCTGTAAATCTACAGCGGCTAAGTAATAACCCTGTTAGTTTGTCTGTGGAAGCAATTGAGGCGATTTACAATTCAGCACTGTGTTAGTTTATTTGAGTTACCCATTGAAAATGTTAAGTGTCTTAAAATCGTATGTAGTAGGATTTAGAACTTATTGGCGATTAACTAAGAGATATATCGATAGTAAGTGGTAGGAGGGTTATTATGGTATCTGAAAATTCTAGACTAATAATCACAACCTTGAATGGGGCTGGATATGAAGCCTATTTAGTAGGAGGTTGTGTGAGGGATATAGTTATTGGTGTTCCCATTTCTGATTGGGACATTACTACCAGTGCTACACCCGAGCAAGTAAAAGAAGTTTTTTGCGAAAATAAGGTTATTGAAACAGGAATCAAACATGGCACTGTTACCCTAGTAGTAAAAGGTGAGGCCTTTGAAATAACTACCTTCCGTACTGATAGCGTGTATCTAGACCATCGGCATCCTAATGAAGTTAAATACTCACAGTCACTAGATGAAGATTTAAAGCGTCGTGATTTTACGATGAATGCTCTTGCTTATCATCCTGAAGAAGGAATGATTGATCTATTTGGCGGAGTCAAGGATATTGAACAAAAGGTAATCAGGTGTGTAGGAAATCCTAATCAACGTTTTGAGGAAGATAGTTTAAGGATTCTAAGAGCAATTCGCTTTTCATCAAAACTAGGTTTTAGAATTGAAGAAAATACCAAACAAGCAATGTCAGATAACAAACACTTATTGTCATTTCTCTCAAAGGAAAGAATTACCAAAGAATTGCTAGAGACAATCAATGGTGAGCATGCTTTTGATGTTTTAGTTGATAATAGAAAAGTCCTAAAAGAAGTAATTAGTTGTATTGATGAACTAGTTATAGATAAAAAACTTCTTAATAGTTTGAAGAAGGACAGTATTTTGCGTCTTTCATCTTTTGTTTTACCATTATCAAAAGAGATGCTACTAGAATTACTTAGAAGTCTACGACTTAGCCGCAAAGAAGAAGAGCGGATTAAGACTATTCATTCTTATCAGCATGTGATGTTTACCAATGATGTCAAACAAATAAAACACTTGATGTCTAAAGTGTCTCCTGAGATATTTGATGATTTAGTTGAATTATTTGCGAGTGATAAAGAGAACACTAGAAAACTTTATGCAATGATAATAGAAACAAAACAGTGTTATAAACTATCGATGCTAGAGATTTCAGGAACCGACTTGCATGCTATGAATATTGCTCCTAATGCAATAGGAAATACATTGTATCTTTTGCTGAATAAAGTAATAGATGAAGAGATAGGTAACTCCAAGCACGAACTGCTGGAATATGTAAGGTTTATAAATTAAAAAAAACTCAAGATGAGTTTAGGTTTCAGTATTTTTGTTACAAGAATAATAGCAGCCACAATAATTCTGGCAATATAGATTATTTTTCTTGCAAATAGTTTGTCCCTGAATAATACCATTTTTCTTCTTGAAATCAGAGAAGAAATACTTGGTGTTAGGATATTTTAGTGATAAATCTTTACCAATCTGATTTAGAATAAATGAATCCTTTTGGCGAGAAATGGTCATAATAGTGCAAAAGTAATCAAAATTATTCTCGTGGGCATATCTAAAGGCTTCATCCATTCTTAAGGAATAACATAAATGGCAACGTTTTTTTCCTTCTGGTTCATTAGCATAAATTGCTAACTTTTCTTGAAATGAACTGTCATAATCAGGTTCGATTAGGGGAATGATAATACTATCATTCTTTTTTAGTATTTCTAGATAGCGCTTTAGTTCTTTTTTTCTTTTATCATACTCGCTTTCAGGATAGATATTACTATTGTTATAGTAAATTGTTATTTCAAAATATGGTGTCAAAAAAAACAAAGGAAAACAACTGCAAGGTGCACAACAAACATGCAAGAGAATTTTCGGTTTTTTGGTATGCTGAGCAATGCTTTCAATTTCAGCTATTGATAAATCGTAATAATGTGTTTTCTTCATCATAATATCAGCATACTATCACCAAAAGAGAAAAAGCGATATCTTTCTTTGACTGCGTGCTGGTATGCTTCTAGCACTAATTGTTTATCTGCAAATGCCGATACTAGCATTAATAAAGTGGATTTTGGTAAATGAAAATTTGTTATTTGGGCATCGATGGCTTCAAATTTATATCCTGGATAAATAAAGATACTTGTTTCATCCATATCAGCTTGAAAGTTGCCAAATTTCTTAACAATGGCTTCTAGAGTTCTAGTAGTTGTTGTTCCAACAGCGATGATTCTTCTGTTTTCCTTTTTGGCTAAATTTAGTTTCTGGGCAACTTCTTGGCTCATTTGATACCACTCACTATGCATTTGATGATTACTGATGTCCTCTACCGCAACTGGTCTAAAAGTTCCAAGGCCAATGTGCAAAGTAACATCCAATATTTCAACACCCATTTCACTAATCTTGTCGAATAATTCTGTAGTAAAATGTAAACCGGCTGTTGGTGCAGCGGCGCTACCTTCAACTTTTGAATAAATCGTTTGATAGCGCTCTTTATCTTGTAATTGAGTTTTAATATAGGGTGGTAATGGAACGTTTCCAAGTCGCTCTAGAATTTCCAGAAAAACACCTTCATATATCATTTCGAAATCCCTTATACCTTTATCATAAATAGCAGTACACTTAGCTTTTAGCTCGCCATTGTTAAAGGATATCGTTGTTCCTAACTTAACAACTCTAGCATTGCCAACCAAGCATTGCCAAATATTCCCATTTTGTTTTAGTAACAATAGTTCTACATGGGCATTTGTTTCTTCTTTTGTGCCAAACAATCTAGCAGGAAGAACTCTAGTATTGTTCCTCACTAAAACATCACCAGGTTTGAGGTAGTCAATGATGTCATAGAAATGTTTATCTTCATAATCGCGGCTATCACGATGCAAAACTAATAGACGTGAATTTGCTCTTTGTTGCAAAGGTGTTTGAGCAATAAGTTCTTCTGGCAATTCGAAATTAAAATCATTGGTATTCATTTTAGAAACCTCTTGAGTCCACAGAATTAAGGTTCATTTTCTGGAAAAACTCAGCCTTAAAATCACCAAAACGATCTTGCTCAATAGCAAGTCTTATATCTTCGGTCAACTTAATTAAGTAGCGCAAATTATGGATAGACATTAAGCGCATACCTAAACCCTCATTACAGCGAAACAAGTGGTTGAGATAGCCCTTGGTGTAATTTCTGCAAGTATAACAATCACATTCACTATCAAGAGGAGAAAAGTCAGTTCTATATTCTGCTTTTTTGATATTGATACGTCCAGTAGAAGTCATCAAGGCACCATGTCTTGCTATTCTAGTTGGCAAGACACAATCAAACATATCGATGCCCCTTAACACACCCTCAAAAATAGCATCTGTGCTACCTACACCCATCAAATATTTGACGGCTTCTTTTGGCAAGTACTTCACACTATAGTCAATCATTTTATACATCGTTTCCTTACTTTCACCAACACTAGTTCCTCCAATAGAGTAGCCAGGAAAACCGATTTGAGTAAGAGTCTTGGCACTATGATGTCTCAATTCTTCAAATTCACCGCCTTGGACAATACCAAACAAGGATTGTTTTTCAGTATTCTTATGAGCATCTTTGCCTCTTTGAGCCCAACGGAGTGTTCTTTCAACACTATCCTTCATGTATTCATAGGTAGCTGGATAAGGTGGGCATTCATCAAAACTCATAATAATATCCGCACCTAAATCATTCTGGATTGCAATGGACTTCTCGGGGCTTAAAAAAAGTGGCGAACCATCAATGTGACTTTTGAAATGCACTCCTTCCTCTTTTATTTTTCTGTAGTCTGCTAATGAAAATACTTGAAATCCCCCACTATCGGTTAAAATGGGTCCATCGTAATTCATAAACTTATGTAAACCTCCAGCATTGGCCACTACATCTTCACCTGGCCTTAACCAGCAATGATAAGTGTTTGCTAATATTACACCAGCATTCATTTCCTTTAACTCTTCTGGTGAGATAAACTTAACACTTGCCAAGGTACCAACTGGCATAAACATAGGCGTTTTAACATCACCATGAGGTGTATGCAAAATACCAGTTCTAGCTCCGGTTTGTTTACATACGTGGGTTATTTCAAAATTAATTGCATCTTTTATCATCTTAGTCCTCTTATAAAAATTGATTGGAAAGTTCAATCAGTAGTTCTTTCTTAGTTAATGTGTTTGTTAATAAGCATTCAATTTCGGCATTATACTGGTTTGCTTTTGCTTCATCAGTTAATACTGCAATATTTATCTTCATATTTATAATAGAACATTCGACCACACAAGCAAAAAGGTGAATGGCGATTATAATATCACTTACGGCATTTTTATTACCAAAAGGAATTAGATGTTCTAATAGGCATAAGCCATCATAAGCAGCTACCATTACTTTTTGGGGAACCGAAATAGCTGCCAAAGTAGCAACTTGAATAGCAACTAATCTTGCGTCCATTTCCTCATTTGTTTCTTTAGGCAAACGGTATGCCTGAATAACCTTAGTATAAACTATGGCGTCTTCATCAATGGCTACTATCATTTTTTCTTTGATGGCTAGTAGTTGATTAAATGATTGTTCAAAACTATCCCTAGTTTCTAAATCGTGTTTGGCATAAGCTTTTTTATCAAATGTTAAATGACCATACATCCGAGCTAAACTACTAGCAACAGCGCCTACCAAGGCGATAACACTACCACCACCTGGGGTAGGGTTAATGGAATCAACAACATTTATGTAGTCGGTTACTTTTTCGTTAATAAACATATTTTCTTCTCATTTCTGGGTTAATTTCCCTTTAATTAATTGTAAAGAACTGTTGTATTCAAGTCAACCACAGGATTAACGGGTTTTATGCTAAAATGTTATTATTGTAGGAGTGAATATGAAAAAGAGATTTAAACAAGTGTACGTGGAAATAACTAATATCTGCAATTTGGATTGCAGTTTTTGTCCTAAAACTAAACGCGAAAAAGGAATGATGTCATTATGTAGCTTTAAACAAGTTATAGAAGAAGTATCCCTTTTTACTGATATAGTGTATTTACATGTAATGGGAGAAACACTATTGCATCCTGATTTGATTGAGATGATTGAATATACTAATGCTAAAGGAATGGATGTAGCGATAACTACTAATGGAATCTTATTACCGCAATTTGCAAAAAGGGTAGCAGGTTTAGGTATTAAGCGCATCAATATTTCAATGCATAGTTATATTGATAAAAACAACCTAGTGGCTGAAGAACAAATAATGGCAACAATCATGGCTGCTGAGGAAATCTTGAAAAGAATCGATACAACGATTTTCTATCGTATTTGGGATTTGCAAAACTGTGGAACTAAGCAATTAGTGGATAAGTTACTTTCCCATTATAAAGTTGAACCACAATATGACTTAGTTACCAAACCTAATGGCTTGCCGATAAAACATCGTATTCGTTTGCAACAAGAAACTCAGTTTGTTTGGCCAATAAATGGTGACAACAAAAATAGCAAAGGGTTTTGTCAAGGTCTAAGAAATCAAATTGCCATTTTGATTAATGGTGATGTTGTTCCTTGTTGCCTTGATAATGACGGAACCATTAAGTTAGGGAATATTTTTGAGGATGATTTGAATTCAATACTAACAAGCAAAGTAGCCCAAGGTATATATGAAAACTTTAGTGAGAGAAAAATATATCACCCATTATGTTTGAAATGTGAATATCGCAATAAATTTGCTAAGTAAAAAACACCTTGCGGTGTTTAATTGTTTACTTCGACTATCTTTACTTCTCCATTTTCACTAAACAGTCTAATTGGAAAACCCTTTTGTTCAATTGCAGCATAATTTTGAGAAGCCTTGGTTGGATAACAAGCAAAAACAGCCATCTGTGTATCGCCGACATTTACCATCCGATGAGCATATTTGCCATCAATCAAATGCAAAGAATTGCGAGTCATTTTTTCTAGAATCACTTCATCTTCACCATCCCATTTGATTAAATATCCAGTACCGCTGGCACATAAATAATACTCAGGGCAGTTACGATCTTGGTGAAAATGGCCTCTAGTAATAGTGAATTCACCATCTACGGTTAACGGTTCTAGATAAGTGCAGCCCCACGATAAAGCATCAGGGCTTTTATCTTCTAGGTCTTCAATACCTCTGACAGTATATGCTAAGGTATCTCCTATTGCTAAGGCTGCTTCAGGATTTGCATAAGCACTAGCATATTCCTTAAGATATTTGGTATACATTTTTACGTTAGTTCCAGTAATGAGTGCATTCTCATCTAGATGTTGAATCATTTGTGGTACATCGATTTTAGTAATGTTCATGGGTAATATATCTCCTTATTATGTGGCTAAATTATAGCATAGCAAGTACTAGATGTAGTTAATTATTTCACTGATGTTGTGGATGACAGGCACATTGCACCGGGCTAGTACTTCATGCGATTGATGACCTTGATCATATAAAATACAATCACAACCAATGGCTAAAGAGACTTCGTAATCATGGTTAGTGTCGCCAATAAACAGGATTTTTTTAGGATTCAAGCCACTGGTTTCAAGCCAACCAAGCGCTAAGTCCAACTTGCTTTTGGCGTATATATCAGTTATCCCCATAATCTTTGCAAAGTAACTATCAATCCCATGCTCTTTTGTCTGTTTGTATAGTGTCTCACTTACAAGGGCTGAAAGGATAGCTTGCTTGATGCCCATTTGAGCAACTTTTTCTAGCGTCTGTTTTACTTCTGGTTGCAAGGTGCAAATATCACCTTTTTGAAGATAACGAGAAAAATAGATGGTTGCTAACTCTTCAAAAGAAATGTCATCAAAAGTGAAACCCATTCTGAGGTAGAAATCTCTTACTGGAAAGCCGAAAATTTCCTTATAGTGCTCTTTAGTGATTAATGGTAAGGAATATTCAGTAAGTAGTGAATTGCAAATCTCAACATTGGCATTCACATCCTCAAACAGTGTGCCATTAAAATCCCAAATTATCCAATCATATTTCATTGTAGTTTTCCCCCTATGATGCTATCAAACCATATTATAAATTATTTGCACGTAAAATGCATTTTTTGTAAAATATAATTGTGCGAAATATTGTGAAACTAAATTGTTATTAATTTCTGAGTAGTTTTGTGCTATTATTGTATAGTCAATATTGAGAGGAGCGATGAATTTGGCGTCAAAATTCAAAACAAATCTAAAAAAGGGAACGATTTATATGATTGTTTCTGCCATCTTCTTAGGCACATGTTTAATCGTGTATGGAGGAAGGCTTATTTATTATTACAATGTTAGTAATGGAAAAGTTGCCAATAAAACAACTAATTTGAATACGTTATTAACTGAAACGAATAATATTGCCATTGAAGGCGATGGTTTAATTGTAGATGGAAGAAGATATATTTATCGTGGCACAGTTAAGAATAATTACCTAATGTATTCTGGTATAATGTGGCGGATTATGGGTATTGATGAGGAAGGTAATATCAAACTTATTACTGAGGAAACGATTACTTTATTGCCGTGGTCTGCTAGAGGTAGTGATTATGAAAACTCAATTGTTAGAAGATATTTGAACCCAATTGAAGGTGACGAAAACTCAGGGTTTTTCTATAATCTTTTGGAAAATCCTGAAACATACTTAATTCCTACCAAAATGTGTGTTGATAAAACATTAACGCCAACTGAGATTTTAGCGTGTCAAGTAATCGTCGATAATGAATATGTTGGTTTGATGAATATTAATGAGTATGTCTTTGCGGGTGGTCAAGATAGTTACCTTAATACTGGTACTCGACAATGGACTTTAACTGGAGTTGCTGGTGAAGGTGTATCCAAGGTGTATTACATTTATCCTGAAGGGGGAATTGGTGATACTTCTGAAAGCGCTGGGGAAAAATACAGTTATGGGATAAGGCCGGTTATTACCTTAAAAGCTAATCTTGACATTACTCAAGGAAGTGGTAGTTATGACAATCCATATCGTATTACTGATGATGCGTTGGATGAAAGCAAACAATACTTGCTAAATGAATTAAAACCAGGTACATACTTTGAGTATGGTGGTTATTCTTGGAGAATAATCGGTTTTGAAGATGGTAACACTAAGGCTATTATGACTGATGTAATTCGTAATGAAAATGGTGAGCCAGTGACTAGCAAATTTGGAAGTGCTGCTGCCTTTAGTGTTTCCAAAGGTAGCATAGGAGAGTATCTAAATACCACCTTCTTGAAAACTTTGGAAAATCAAGAGTTTTTAGCTAAAGGCACATTCTATACTGGTCAATTCTCATATAGTGGCTCATATACGTATGAAAAAATAATGGCAACGAAAGTATCCGCTAAAATTGGGTTACCACAGATATATGATTTATTCACCACTAATGTTCCATCTGGTGATGAATATGAAGGCGAAATAGTCTATTGGACTAGCAACTTTAAGGACAAAAATGAGAAATTGGTTTGGGCTATTAGAGAAGGAGATTGGTTGTTTGGAAACTTTAGCAGCACTAAATATGCTATTCGCCCAGTAATTTATATCAAAAGTAACATTTTAATTGGACAAGGTAGTGGAACAATTGAGTATCCATATGAGATTTTTGAGGTGGCGGAATAATGAGCGATAAAAATAGTCGTCTTTCCCGATATCAAAACATCCGTTCTGAAATAGATGACTCTAAAGGGGTAAATCAAAACAAACAAGAGAATTTGGTAGTTGATGAAGAACTTGTTGCAAGCCCAGAGGTTTTTAGCGATGGTAATAATCTTGATGTTTTAGCAAACTTTATGCTTGATATTGAAGAAACTGAAATTGCTTCAGTTCTAAAAAGTGAGGATTTTGCGGAAGAATTATATTCAGAAGATGACAACATTATTTATGAAGATGATGTAACTTTTGAAAACAGTGAAAACCCTACTGATTTATCTGGTCCCAGTGTTCCTGGTGACACAACAATGATAAACGAACTTGTAAGTGTAATGGATAAAGATGAGAGCTATGTGGAGGCAACTGAACCGCAGGTAAATGAAGAAATAGATTTAATTGTTAAGCAAGTTTTAGGCAATATGGATGAACCAGTTGTTCTTTCAAGTGATCCGCTAAAGACGCCGTTAGTTACGCAAATTTATGAAGGAAAACTTTTTGAAATTACTGATGAACATGAGCTAAAGAATGATATTGTTGCTGAAGAAGAAAATGGTAAAAAGAAGCGCTTTGGCAAGAAAAAGAAAAAAAGTGAAAATGGTGAAGATGCTGACAATGGTTACTATACCAAAGGGCTTAAGGAAAAAAGCAAGTCATCGGGATGGCATAAGTTTGGGATTGGTTTCTTTACGTTCTGTAATATTTGTGCTCTAATATGTTTCTTTGTTGCTTATGGACCTTTTAATTATGTAAGAGATTTATTTGTTACTACTGCCATGAGAACCATGTCTCATAAATATTTAGCAAATGTTTTATATAGTACTGAGACAATTCAAGAAATATTGGCAAATAATGTCACATTAGAACCAAATGAAATCATGGATGAAAATGCGATTAAAATTGGACAGATAAAAGAACCGGAAGTTTATTCAAGTATTTATGAAGAAATGGTTCTAAAAAGAAATGAAGGAAATGACCTATATAAAGTAGTTAAGTTAGATGAACATGGTTACAAAGGTTATGTAGTTTTTGTTTATGATCCAACCAAAATAGAACTAGCAGTTACTCGTCATTTGGGTGAATCGGGTGAGTATGTTACCTCGATGGCTAAACGTACCAAAGCGCATGTAGCAATCAATGGTGGAGGATTTTTGGACTATGGTGGACAAGGTTCAGGAGGATATCCAACAGGATATGTTATTAAAAACGGAAAAATAGTTTGGACGAGAAAACGTGGTGGAGCTTGGAAGGGTGGAACTATTGGCTTCAATCAAGAGGGAGTATTAATGCTTCTGAAGGAAAGAGGAAGTGCTGCTGTTAAAAAAGGTGTTTATAATGGGGTGGATTTTGGTCCGTTCTTGATTGTAAATGGTAAAAGTGCTGAAGTTAAAGGTAATGGTGGCTGGGGGTTACACCCAAGAACTGTTATTGGGCAAAGACAAGATGGTATTGTAGTAATGCTAATAATTGATGGACGCCAAGCAGGAAGTATTGGTGTTGACTTGAACGTAGCAATCGACATAATGGAGAGATTTAATGTCTACAATGCTGCTAATCTGGATGGTGGAGCTTCGACAGTATTGGCAGTTGAAGGAAAACTGGTTAACAAACCAGTAGCTTGGTCTTCAAGTGGTGAGCGTGGTGTTCCAACAGCTTGGGTAGTAGTAGATTAATGATGAGGTATGAAGGCGGTTAATATCGCCTTTTTATATGCCTGAAAATCATAAGGTATTGCCATAATAACTATTTTCAAATAATGCTCGTACGGTTAAATGAAGGGTAATAAGGCTGTAGTTGTTAGGAAGTAATGCTTGGTAACTTGCAAGGATATTGAAAACAATCGAATCATTTATATCATTTAGTAGCTTTGTTAAGTGAATAATAGTAATAATTAAATGATATTTTCTTTATTAGTGAATAAAAAGAAAACTCTTTTTCAATGACTGTTTTATCTATTCATTGAGCAGAATTGTGATAAAATGAAAATAATGGGGGTAAACAAAATGAGTTTGAAAGAAATTAACAAATTGCGAATTAGAACGCTATTGGGTAATATCCTTACTATTGGGTGTTTTGGTGCCACTTTTGTACTTTTCTTCACGAATATTGATTCACCTAATGCAGAATATGCTATCCTAACCCTTATATTTGGCATGATTATCGCAATTGCGGTGATTATTCTGGTAGAAAACAAACTTAAAGCACCGTATTTACTAAAATATAAAGAATGGGTACGTAAAGAAGTTTTAGAAGAGATGTTCCAAATTGATACTTACAACCCAACCGAAGGGTTTGAGCAAGGATTTGTTGAGTCTACGTTTTTTATTCCTCGAGGAAATATCTTTATTAGTGATGATTACATTAAGGGTTCCTATAATGATTGCCCCTTTGAAAGAAGTGACGTTGTTGTACAAAGAAGGCAAAGAACGGGCAAAACCACAACAACAATTACTTATTTTAGAGGTAGTTGGACAGTACTAGAATACCCTAAACAAATATCTAAATATTTATTCATCAGCGAAGTGGACTTATTTTCGGCTTCTGCACCAAGTGGTGGCTTTTTGCAAGATATACCAAAAACTCACAAGGTTAAGTTTGAAGACATTGGTTTTAATGAAAACTTTAGAGTCTTTGCTGAAGATGAACATGAAGCCTTTTATGTTCTAAATCCACCTTTTATTGAAAAAATAATGGAACTCGAAAGCAAAATTGAAGGCAGGATGATGATTGGTTTTATCAACAATAAAATTCATATTCTATTTGACTCAGGAACTAATCAAATGGAACCCAGTGTATTTTTTGAAGTAACCGAAGATAGTATAAAAAAGGCAAGGGAAGAAATGCAAGTTATTGTTGATATAGTAGAAACACTAAGACTACATGAATTAAGATAACTAATAGTGATATTACATGGAGTTTACTTTGCTAAAACTATGGCTGCAAAAGAACAAACGAAGTGATTTATCTTGATAAGGAATAGATAGCATAAAGGAATGTTGTATAATGGAGACAGATAAAAGTTCCAGTTACTAAAGACTGTCAAAGGAGAAAATATATGGAAATGATTATGGTAATATTTGGCATCCTTCTTATCTTTGTTTTGTACTATATTATCGTACACAACAGGTTTGTTAGTGTTTTTAATAAAGTTGATGAAGCTTTGTCAGGGATAGATGTTGCTTTGGCTAGAAGGCATGATACCTTAACGAACATGGTTGAAGTAGTTAAAGGTTATGTCAAATACGAAAAGGATATATTGGTTAAGTTGGTAGAACTTCGCAACAACCCTACTATGAATGAAAGGGTTGAAGTGGAGGAAGCTCAAACAGCTGCAAAGACTAGATTAATGGTGCTACAAGAGAATTATCCTGATTTAAAGGCAAGCCAGAATTTCTTAGAACTACAGCGGACTATTCGTGATGTAGAGGAGCACTTGTCGGCTTCTAGAAGAATGTATAATGCAAATGTGACGATCTATAATGATTTACTATATAGTTTCCCTAGTAATATGGTTGCTAAAGGTATGAATGCTGAGCGCAGGGAGTACTTTGAAGCTAGTTTAGAGCAGAAGGAAAACGTTGAGATTGAACTTTGATTTTTTGTAAATAAATGTAAGATGTGTACTTTATGAAAATTATGAAAGTACTGAAAAAGGCTTGAAGAAATCTGATAATGTATTACAATATAGTTAACAAAGAACCGCAAATAGAAAATGAGGCTGATTGTCATGAGACACGAAAGTGTTTTCGTTTTACAACCAAGAATCACCGAGCAAGAAAATTTAATGGAGATTGTTTTTGTTCGTGGGGTGCGTACTGTTTGTGGGGCTTTTGTTGAGGATTTGGTGATGTTTTAATTTGGATTGAGTGCGTAAGCGCCAATCCTTTTTAATGCCTTAGTGAGATTCATAAAGGAGGATGACAACATGAATCAAATAGATAAGACATTTTTCAATGCTGCGGCTACTGGTGATGTAGCAAAAGTAAGTGCAATGATTGCACAGAATGCCAACGTTAACGTAGTTAATGGCGAAGGACGCACAGCCTTAATGCGAAGTGCAAAGCGTGGGCATGACCAAGTTGTAAGAATACTATTAGACAACGGTGCTGATGCAAATTTGAAGGATGCAAACGAAAAAACTGCAATAATGGCTGCTGCAAAAAAAGGCCATATTGAAATCGTCAAAATGCTAATTGAAGCAGGAGCTAAAGCAAAGTGCCAAGATAATAAGGGTCGTAGTGCTTTAATGAGAGCGGCATTTCTAGGATATGATGACATAGCGGAATTGCTTATTGTTAATGGCGCTGATGTTAATGCGAAAGATGAAATGGGTAGAACTTCTTTGATGGAAGCATGTAATGCTTGCCGAGTAGAAGTTATGAAAGTCCTATTAGCTAATGGTGCTGATGTTAATGCGAAAGATAATAGAGGTTGTACCGCGTTAATGAGAATTAGTTACACTGGTTATAAAGAACTAGTTGAATATTTGTTGGAACATGGCGCTGATAAAGATATTGAAGATGAGCAAGGGAATAAATCTATTCACTATGTTCGTAAAGAATGCTTTGATGACTTGAAAGACTTACTTAAGTAGGGGGAGCGAAGATGAGAGACTATTTAGCGAATGAAGTTAGAAATGTATGCTTATTAGGACATAGAGGTTCTGGGAAAAGTTCAGTTGTTGAGGCGATGTTGTTTTTTACCAAAAATGTTGACCGTTTAGGAAAGGCATCTGATGGTACTTTAGCAATGGATTTTGACCCTGAAGAAACAAGACGGGAAATGAGTATTTACACTTCGATTGCTCCAATCGAATGGAAAGACTGTAAGATAAACTTTGTTGATACTCCGGGTTATTTAGATTTTGCTGGTGATGCTCAAAGTGGTATTCATGTCAGCGACAATGCTATTATCGTCGTTGGGGCTCGTGATGGGGTTGAATCGGGTACACTTAAAGCGTGGAATACAGTTAGTCAAAGAAAAATGCCAACGATATTCTTCGTGAATAAAATTGATGAAGATAATGCTTCTTTTGATTCGGCATATAATGCTATCAAAAATGCTTTTGGGAAAACTGTTATTCCATTTGAAGTCCCAATAGTTGAGGGTGGAAAAGTTGTTGGTAGTGTGAATATTTTAAAAGGAAAAGCATGGTTCTATAATGACTCTGCAAATTCCAAGGATATTCCCGAGAGCATGCAAGATGCTGTTCAGGGTTACCTTGATGAAATAAAAGAAGCAGTTGCTATGAGTGATGATGAGCTGATGGAAAAGTTTTTCTCTGGTGAAGAATTCACTGAGGCTGAGATTGCTAAGGGCGTTCGCTCAGGTATTCGTAGCGGCGATATTCATCCGGTTTATTGTGGTAGTGCTACTAATATGACTGGCATTGAACGCTTAATGGATTTAATTATTGAGTACTTACCAAGTTATGCCGAAAAGGGCGTTATTGAAGTTAAGGATACAAAAGGTAATGTTGTTACTTTAGAAACAAACGAAAAAGAAGCAACTTCCGCTTTCGTGTTTAAAACAGTGGTTGACCCTTTTGCTGGAAGAATTTCCTTTATTAAAGTTATGACTGGTGTTGTTTCTGCGGATTCTCAATTAACGAATGTACAAAAAGAAAAGATGGAAAAAATGAACCAAGTGTTTATTATCAAAGGAAAACACCAAGTAGGGGTTGGAAAACTATTTACTGGTGATTTGGGTGCAGTTATTAAATTGCAATACACTGATACTAATGATACTTTAGTTGATAAAGCAAAAATGGTTCAATATGATCCTATTGAATTTCCGCGTGGAATGCTAGGCAAAGCGGTTTGGCCAGCTACTCGTGCTGATGAAGATAAGTTGAGTTCGGGTTTGCAGAGAATTCAAGAGGAAGATAAATCTGTATTTATTGAAAACAATAGAGAAACCAAGGAAACTGTTGCCTATGGTTTAGGTGATCAACATATTGATGTAATCAAGAGCAAACTAAAGAGCAAATATAAAGTTGATATTGAACTAACAAATCCTAGAGTTCAATATCGTGAAACGATTCGAGCTAAAGTTGCAGCTGAAGGTAAACATAAAAAACAATCAGGTGGTGCTGGTCAATATGGGCATGTTAAGGTTGAATTTGAACCATGTGATAGTGAGGAAATGGTGTTTGAAGAACGGGTATTTGGAGGCTCGGTTCCACGTCAATATTTTGCACCAACTGAGGTCGGGTTAAGAGAATGCATGGAAAAAGGTGTGCTCGCTGGTTATAAGGTTGTTGGTGTCAAGGCGACCCTTTACGATGGTTCTTACCACGATGTTGACTCCAAGGAAATCGCGTTTAAGATGGCTGCTCACTTAGCGTATAAAGATGGAATGCCAAAAGCAAAACCAGTTTTATTGGAACCAATTGTTAGTGTTTCAGTAACTGTTCCAGATGAATATACCGGAACTATTATTGGCGACTTAACAAAACGCCGAGGAACGATTATGGGACAAGACATGGTCGACAATTACCAAGTGGTTCAAGCTGAGGTACCGATGGCAGAAATGATGGTATATGCTACTGAGCTTCGCTCCATGACCCAAGGAGTCGGAACTTACACTCAAAAGTTTGAGCGTTACGAAATGGCCCCTCAAAATGTAGCGGATAAGGTAATTGAACAAGCAAAGAGGGATAAAGAAGAAGAATAGTGATTGACGAAGACACTTCTGCATAGAGGTGTCTTTTAGTCTTATAACTGGCATAGCGACTAAAAAGAATGTATAATAGTAATGCAAATTAGGAGAGGTTAGATGAAAAGAGTATTTGTAATTGGTGGCGCTAATATCGACATTCAAGGAACGAGTTTTTCCAAATTAGTTGCTGCAGACTCAAACCCAGGATCAATATCTTATTCCTTTGGTGGAGTAGGTCGAAATATTGCGGAAAACTTAGCATTACTTAAGAATAATGTTGTCTTTGTTTCGGCTATTGGTAATGATTTGTTTGGTAAAGATATGTATCAATATTGTAGTGCTGTGGGAATGGATATGACTTATTGCGTTCAAGCGAAACAGAATAGTTCTACTTACTTAGCAGTAATGGATGAACAAAGTGATATGGCGCTAGCGATAAATGATATGCGGATATTAGAGCACCTCAATGACGAACTAATTGACAAAGTCTTTGGCGAATTAAAAGGGGAGGACATTCTAATTATAGACACTAATTTGGAAGAGAAAACGATTAATTATATTCTTAGCAATTGTCCATGCAAGGTTTATATGGACCCTATCTCGACTGTAAAAGCCGAGAAAGTTAGGCCGTTACTAGGCAAAATATTTATGTTAAAACCAAATCACTTAGAAGCTGTGGAACTTAGTGGAATCAACCTTGTTGATAAGGAAAGTTATTCTCAGGTTCTAGACTTTTTTCTGAACAAAGGTATAAAAGAGATAGTGGTTAGTTTGGGCAAAGATGGTATAATAGCGGCTAACGAAGATGAGAAGTTCTGGATCAAGCATGAATTTGTGAAGATGCAAAATGCTACTGGAGCAGGAGATTCGTTTTTAGCTGGCTATGTTCATCAGGCTTTGAAGGGTGAAGGCATGGAGAAAAAAGTGCGCTTTGCAATAGCTAGTGCTATCTTAAATGTTCAAAGCAAATTTACAGTAAGTGAATTGATGAATCAAGTTGAAGTTAATCGTGTATTAGATGAAATAGAAATGGAGCGTATTGAATTATGTTAATTAAGGTAAATCCTGAAGTACAAAAGGCACTAGAAGAAAACAAGCCAGTTGTGGCTTTAGAATCAACAATTATTTCTCATGGCATGCCTTATCCTCAAAATGTGGAAACGGCTTTGGCTACTGAGAAAATAATCAGAGAGCAAGGAGCGATACCAGCAACTATTGGAATCATTGATGGAGTAGGAATTGTTGGTATGTCAGCGGAAGAAATTGAAGAATTTGGTAAACGACAAGGCATCCTAAAAGTTAGCCGTCGTGACTTGCCAGTAGTAATGGCTAAAAAATTATGGGGTGCAACAACTGTAGCAACAACCATGATATTTGCGGCTAAAGCAGGAATTGAAGTGTTTGTAACAGGCGGTATTGGAGGAGTGCATCGTGATGCACAAAAGACTTTCGATATTTCAGCTGATTTACAAGAGTTGGCAAATACCAATGTAACAGTGGTATGTGCTGGAGCGAAAGCTATTTTGGATTTACCGCTTACCTTAGAATATTTAGAGACCTTTGGAGTACCTGTGCTAGGTTATAAGTCTGAGGAACTAGCTGCTTTNTTTACTACTCATTCAGGGCTAAATTTAGATTATCGTCTTGATACATTCGAGGAAATAGCTGAAGCGATAAATGCTAAAAGGCAGTTGAAACTTGATGGAGGTATTATCATCTCAAATCCTATTCCGGAAGAGTACGCAATGGACTATGAAGAGATGACTAAGACTATTGATGATGCTTTAGTTCAGATGAGCGAAAAAGGGATTCATGGTAAAGAGGCTACACCGTTTTTGCTAGCGACAATTAAGGAAGCGACCAAAGGCGAAAGCTTGGCTGCGAATATTCAGCTGGTATTCAACAATGCCTATGTAGGAGCGAATATTGCAAAAGAGTACTGTTTAGTAAAGGAATAGATTAGATTGAGCGTTTAAAACAAGCTTAAAGATGCAAATCTGAGGCTTGTTTTCATTTTTGCTTGCTGAAGTCTTGGCATTAACACAATTGTTTTTTTTGTGTATATCGTGTTTTTTGGGTGTTTTTCATATTGTTGAAAACGCTTTCCTCGGTTAAGGTTATGACATAGTGATTTAAGTCACTGAAAGGAGAATTTTTTTATATGATTACAGTATTAGCATGGACAATGATAGTTGTATTCTTGTTTCTTGTAATGAAAAAGAAACTGTCACCCTTTACAGCTTTAATAATTGTTCCACTTGTATTTGCTTTGATCGGTTCATTCGCTGGACTTTACTCTGAGCAAATCGCTGCACAATGGGGAATTGAGAATCCAACTCTGTGGGAGCAAATCCGCATCTTAGGAGAATTTACACTATCAGGTGTTAAGCAAACATCTACAACAGGTATTATGTTGTTATTTGCTATCTTCTACTTTGCTATCATGCTTAATGCAGGAATGTTTGATCCTATTACCAAAATGATGATTCGTTTTGCTAAAGGTGATCCACTTAAGGTTTTAGTAGCAACAGCAATCGTTGCGGCTTCTGTATCATTGAATGGCGATGGTACAACAACTACATTAATTGTTTGTACAGCGTTTATTCCATTGTACAAGAAGTTAAACATCAAAATGATGTATCTTGGAGTTCTAACTATTTTAATGAACACCATCATGAACTTATTACCATGGGGTGGTCCAACTGCTCGTGTTATCTCAGTTTTAACTGAACTGAATGGCAGAGATGCGGAAATCTTACGTGCCTTAATGCCGGGAATGGTTTTGGCAACAATATATATGATTGGAGTTGCAGTCTACTTAGGAATTAAAGAACGTAAACGTTTAGGTATCCAAACCCTAACAGACGAAGATATTGAAAAGCTTACTGCAACTGAAGATGAAGCAGAATTGGCTTTAAAGCGCCCTAAATTATTCTGGGTTAACTTAGCTATGACAGTTGGCTTGATTGCACTACTAATGATTGACGATACTTTCCCATCTGTATTCCTATTCCTAGTTGGAACAGTTGCTGCGTTAATGATTAACTATCCAAATTTGAAAGATCAAAAAGCGCGTATTCAAGACAACGCTGGAGATGCAGTACAAGTTGTTATTCTTGTACTTGGTGCTGGAGTATTTACGGGATTATTCACTTTTACTGGAATGTCACAAGCTTTGACAATTAGTTTGACAAATATTATTCCTCAAAGCTTTGGTAGATTCTGGGGACTAGTGGTAGCAGTTCTATCTGCACCAGGAACCTTCTTCTTATCAAATGATGCTTTCTATTATGGTGTATTACCAGTTCTTTCTGAAACTGGAGCTGTATATGGCTTTACTCAATTAGAAATGGGTGTTGCTTCACTATTAGGGCAAGCATTCCACTTATTGAGTCCACTTGTTGCTTTCATTTACTTATTGCTTGCTAAGACTGAACTTGATATGTTTGAGTGGCAAAAAGAATCTGCAAAATGGGCGTTAGGTATCTTTGTTATCTTTATTGCTGTTGCGGGTATATTTGGCATTGTGCCATTTATGAGGTAGTTTTTGTAAATTAGCGATGCTTGTATATTAAATCGGCATGGTATAATGCCATGTCGATTTTTTAATGAAGTAATTTGTCAGCGATTAATGATGCGAGTGAAAATGATGCTACATCAGTGGGTATGAACATTAAGCAATAATTACTAATTAGAGTTACGAATGATACATCCATTTTCTGTAAGAATGTTAGGTTCCAATACAAATAAGGTAGGGCCACTGCATATAGTACTAAAATGCCAGTAATACATGAGGCAATTCTAATACCCTTGAGTTTTAGATGTTGGAAACGGTTAGCGAAATAGACCATAGGGATAAAACCTATAATGAAACCAAATGTTGGCTTAATGAGCATGATTGGTCCACCGTTACCTCCGCTAAAAACTGGAAAACCAATTAGTCCTACAATAATGTAAACGATGATTGTCCATAATGCTTGACGTTTTGGTAGTACTAGAGCAGTTAAGAAAATGGTTAATGGTTGTAGCGAAAAAGGAACAATTGGAGTGGGAATTATTATTGAAGCACTGAGTGCGATGAGGGCTACAAATAATGCGGAAGTTGATATTTCTCTAGCTTTCATATTACAACCCTCCCAGACTAATTTCGCCAGAATTTAATTCCAGTTCATTGCCTAGTTTATCTACAACGATTAAATGTGCTTCTGGACTAATATCCTTGGCCAAATATGTTTCATTCCCTTGATTGCGAATGGTGACAAATTTCCCTAGCACATTTGAACGCAACTTATACATATCGATTAATTTAAGGCGATTAGTTGGAAGATTGTCATAAAAATCGTAAAAGTTANTAATGATTTCAATAACTAGTTGATTGCGGTTAATGGGCTCAGCTGTATGTTGTGATAAGGCTGTATATATAGAAACTAGTTCATTAGGTATATCATTAACGCTATTAGTGTTAACACCAATACCAAGAATAATGTGACGAAAACTATTAGTTTCCAGTTCGATTTCACCTTCACTGAGAATGCCACATACTTTTTGATCGCCTAAATATATATCATTCAGCCACTTAATTTTCGGCTGAAGTTCATACAACTTTTCAAGCGCTTGGCAAACTGCTAAAGCTGCACAAATAGTCACTAATTGAACATCCATGATTTCAAGTTTTGGCACAAGTACTAGTGACATGTATATTCCTGATTTACTAGGAGAAAAGAAGTCTCTTTGCATACGGCCTTTACCTTTACTTTGGTGATTGGCTAGTATCAGCAAATTATCATGTATTTTAGTTTTTGCATAATCATTAGTAGATGTGATTGTATCGAAAACTTCAATAGCGGAAAGTCTAAAAGTGTTATTCAAAATTAAACTTCTCGAAAGGTTTCCTTGATAATCTACTAATTTATATCCAAGATTACGAACAGAAGAGATTTCAAAACCCGAATTCTTAAGTTTCTGAATTTCTTTCCAAATGTTCGCCCTTGTCATATTAAGGCGCTGGGCAATTTCCTCGCCGCTAATGTAATCGTTAAGGTTTTCCTCTAAGACTTCAAGTATCGTTTGTTTCATTCTATGTTCTCCTATCCAAGATATGTTACTTGCAATGTAAACCATTATACACCTTTGAGTTTACATTAGATGTTTTTTTAGAGTGTTTTCCATATGACTCATGAAAACACACCATAAAAACACTGAGGTTGTGGTTAGGGTACTATAATAAGTGGTGTAAAAATTAAAGGAAGGTGTATATAGTGTTTTGGTTTAAAAAGAAAATAAACACCAAAGAGCGAAAAGATGCATCAGTCTTTTCAAATGAAGTTATACCAACTATTAGTTTTACAGTTGATGTAACTGCTAATGAAAAGGAAGAAGTGATGGCTTATTTGGCTCAAAAATATGGTGATGTCAAAGTTCATTCTATCGCAAAAGTTGATCAAGATAAGGAGGCGGCTGCTGTAATTGCTGCTGCTGTATTAGCTCATGATAAGCCAAAGTCAACTTTTCGGTTGGTAAGTATTACAGAATGTGAAGGGAGAAGTGAAAATGCTTAGAAAATTCAGAGTAAAATTAAACGAAAAAGAATATGTTGTAGAAATGGAAGAAATTGGTAATCCAGAAGGTCTACCATTTGAAAGTGCGGCACCTACTGCTAGTGTGGCTCCTGCTGCAAGTGCACCAGTTGTGACACCTAGTAAGGCAAATGTAAGTACTGAAGGTGGAACTCCAATTGTAGCACCGATGCCAGGTAACATCTTAGATGTAAACGTTAGCGTTGGCGACAAAGTTGAAATGAACCAAGTACTACTTGTATTGGAAGCAATGAAAATGGAGAACAATATCGTTGCTCCACATGCAGGAACTGTTGTAGCAATTGATGCAGTTAAGGGTTCAACTATTGATGTTGGCCAAACCATGATTGTGATTGCGGCTTAGGAGGAAGAAAATGGATTTTTTATTACAAGGTATATTGAGTATTAGCGGTGGACAAATGATTATGATGGCAATCGGTTGTTTACTTATTTATTTAGGGATTGTCAAAAAATATGAGCCTACGTTATTAGTTCCTATGGGGCTAGGGGCGATTCTAGTTAACTTTCCAGCCTCAGGTTTAATTACACAACCTGGTGGTCCAGTAGGAGTTTTGAATATTTTATTTGAAGCAGGAATTGAAACGGAATTATTTCCTTTATTAATATTTATTGGTATTGGAGCAATGATAGATTTTGGACCACTATTACAAAACCCTTCAATGCTTTTATATGGTGCTGCTGCACAGTTTGGAATATTCTTTACCATAATTGTTGCGTTACTATTTGGGTTTGATTTAGCTCAAGCAGCATCAATCGGTATTATTGGGGCTGCAGATGGACCAACTTCAATTTTCGTTGCTAATAAGTTAGCACCTGAATTGCTTGGTGCAATTACAGTAGCGGCATATTCTTATATGGCACTAGTTCCAATTATCCAACCACTAGCAATCAAACTGGTTACAACTAAAGAAGAACGTGCTATTAAGATGAGTTACAAGGCATCAGGTGTATCAAAGCGTACTAAAATTTTATTTCCAATTATTATTACAGTAGTAGCTGGCTTTATAGCTCCAGTTTCACTACCTTTAGTAGGATTCTTGATGTTTGGAAACTTGTTACGTGAATGTGGTGTTTTAGACAGTCTTAGCCAATCAGCACAAAATGAGTTAGTTAACCTTGTTTCAATTCTATTAGGGTTAACAATCTCACTTAAGATGACGGCAACAGATTTCTTAACTGTACAAACACTAATGATTATTGCTTTTGGTTTGTTAGCATTCGTTATGGATACAATTGGTGGTGTGCTTTTTGCCAAACTATTGAACTTGTTCCGTAAAGAAAAAATCAACCCAATGATTGGGGCTGCAGGTATTTCGGCTTTCCCAATGTCGGCTAGAGTTGTTCAAAAGCTGGCAACTGAGGCTGATCCTCAGAACTTTATATTAAATTACTCAATCGGAGCAAATGTTTCAGGCCAAATCGCATCTGTTATTGCTGGTGGCATGATTCTGATGTTTTTTGGAGCGTAAGGTGGTAAGATATGATAGATACAAATTTAATTAGTGAAGGTTTTAAAATAATGGCAGTAGGCATGGGCGGCATCTTTGCCTCGCTATTAATTATTTACGCTGCGAGCGTACTATTGCTGAAGTTTTTCCCAGAAGAGAAGTAGGTGATTGAGCATGTATGCAATTAGAAAAATGGACATAAAAAAAGCTGTAATTAACCAAACTTGGGAAGCGTTATTATCTGCTAATAATATTCGCAAGGAAACTAATATTCGAGTTACTTATGGAGTTTTTAATGAAGATGATATGCTAATTGCTACCGGCTCAATTTACCAGAATATTCTAAAGTGCATTGCTGTTAGTGATGATTATCGTGGAGGCTCAGTTTTAAGTCAATTGATAACCTGCTTGATTGATGATGTTTGGCAAAATGGTTATCATACCTGTTATGTTTATACAAAGGCTGAAACGGTGGACTCATTTAGATATTCTGGCTTCAAAGAAATTGCTAGAGTTAATGATGAATTAGTGTTTCTTGAAAAAGCAAATAAAGGTTTTGATTTTTATTGCGAGCATTTGCGAAAATACAAACAAGATGGAGCTAAAATATCCGCTATTGTTATGAACGCAAACCCGTTCAGTAAGGGACATCAGTATTTAGTTGAGCAGGCTGCAGAAAAGAGTGATTGGGTCTATGTCTTCGTATTAAGTGAAGATGTATCAGAGTTTCCCTTTGCCCTAAGAAAGCAGTTGGTAGAACAAGGAGTAAAGCACCTAAGTAATGTAATTGTGCTAGAAACAAGCAACTATATGATTTCCTCCTCTACTTTTCCTTCATATTTCTTGAAGGAAGATGCGGATGTGATTCGTATTCAAGCACAACTTGACGCAACGATATTTGCTAAAAGAATAGCTAAGGAATTGGGCATCACACACCGCTATGTAGGTGAGGAACCGCTTTCTGTAACAACAGCGATATATAATGAAGTGCTTAAAGAACTATTGAAACCAGACATAGTTGTTGAAGTGATAAAAAGAAAAGAAGTAAATGATGAAGTTATTAGTGCGACAACAATTAGAATGTTGCTAAAAGAAAATAAGGTGGAATCAGTTAAAGATTATGTTCCACCTACGACCTATGAGTTTCTTATTTCAGAATTAGGAATGCAGATAATTAATAATTTGAGAAAAGGAGGAAAATAAGTTGAACAAAATTGAGATTAAAAAACAAGCTATAGCGGGGACATTGGAATCATCAGATTTACAAATAACGATTGATAAAAATGAAAATAAGGGAATAGAGATTAATCTTCAATCTAGTGTTGAATATCAATATGGTAAGCAAATTAAGGCAGTTGTAATTGAAACACTTAAAAAACTAGGTATAAATGATGCGTGTGTGGATGTTGTGGATAAAGGTGCACTTGATTGCACAATAAAAGCACGTACGATTGCAGTTGCTCATCGGGCAGCGGAAATAAATGAAAACTATGATTGGGAGGAACTTGATTCATGGAACGTCTAAGAAGAACAATGATGTTTGTTCCTGCAAGTAATCCAGGAATGCTAAGAGATGCAAATCTTTATGGTGCTGATTCAATCATGATTGACCTTGAAGACTCAATCTCCCTAAAGGAAAAGGACACTGCTAGATTTTTAGCTTATCAAGCAGTTAAGACTTTGGACTTTGGTGATACGGAAACAGTTGTCAGAATCAATGATTTAGCCATGGGTGGTGTTGATGATATTCATGCTATGGTTAGAGCTGGAATTGATGTAATTCGTTTACCTAAAACGGAAACACCCCAGGATGTTATTGATGCTGAAGAGGTTATTTTAGTTGCTGAGAAGGCTTGCGGACGCCAAGAAGGATCAACAAAGATATTTGTAGCAATAGAAGGTCCATTGGGAGTTATTAATGCCTATCAAATCGCCACATCAAGTCCTAGAATTGTTGGAATTGCCTTGGGCGCTGAAGACTATGTGACTTCAATGAAGACGAAAAGATACCCTGAGCGTAATAGTGATGAAATCTTCTTTGCTCGCTCAATGATTGTACATGCAGCTCGTGCAGCAGGTATTGCTGCAGTAGATACAGTATTTTCAAACGTGAATGATTCTGAAACTTTTGAAAGAGAAACCAGATTCATTCATCAGCTAGGTTTTGATGGAAAATCAGTAATTAACCCTCGTCAAATACCAATAGTAAATAAAGTATACACGCCAACAGAAAAAGAAATCACTAATGCTATTGATGTTATTAATGCTAGTGAAGAAGCTGAAAGCAAAGGGTTAGGAGTAGCATCATTAAATGGAAGAATGATTGATAAGCCAATTATTGAAAGAGCTCAAAGAGTGTTGATGCTAGCAAAAGCTGCTGGAATTGCTATTGAAACAGAGGAGGTAAAACCATGAGTAAAAATGCTGTAGGTAGAGAAATCCCTGAGATATATGCTGATGAGTATGGAGTATTCGTTGATCAATATGATCGTAAACCAGAATACAATCGTAGTGCTGGTAAAGTAAAAACAGTTTTGCCTAAAGAGGCAAAACTTCGTGATTCAATCAAGGATGTTATTATTGAAACAGGACTTAAGGATGGCATGACAATTTCTTTTCACCACCACTTCCGTGAAGGTGATAAAGTATTGAATATGGTTTTGGAAGAAATTGCAAAACTTGGAATCAAAAACCTAAGTTTAGCATCTAGTTCAATCGCAAATGTTCATGCTCCATTAATTGACCATATTAAAAATGGTGTAATTACTAATATTACTTCTAGTGGTCTTCGTGACAAAGTAGGAGCTGCAATCTCCAATGGTGTCATGGAAAACCCTGTTGTTATACGTTCACATGGTGGTCGTGCTAGAGCTATTGAAATGGGAGATATTCACATTGATGTTGCATTTTTAGGAGCACCAAGTGCCGATGAATATGGAAATGCCAATGGTTCTCATGGAAAAGCCACTTGTGGTTCCCTAGGTTATGCTAGGGTGGATGCGCAATTTGCTGATAAAGTAGTTATTATCACTGATAACCTAGTAGCTTATCCTAATACACCGATTAGTATTCCTCAAGACCATGTTGACTATGTTGTAGTAGTTGATTCAATTGGCGACCCTAATGGCATCGCTAAAGGAGCGACTCGTTATACTACTGACCCAAAGGAATTATTGATTGCAGAATATGCTAAGAGGGTCATCGTTAACGCTCCATATTATAAGAATGGATTCTCCTTTCAAGCAGGAACTGGTGGTTCAGCGCTAGCAGTTGCAAGATATCTTAAAGAAGCCATGATTAAAGATGATATCAAAGCTGGTTTCGCTTTAGGTGGCTTAACTGGGCATTTATGTGAAATGATGGAAGAAGGATTAATTGAAAAAGTAATTGATACTCAATCATTTGATTTAGGAGCTATTACTTCAATGAAGAATAATGAAAATCATTATGAAATCTCCGCTTCTTTCTATGCCAACCCTGCCAGCAAAGGTGCTGCTGTTAATATGCTAGATTTTGTTGTTTTATCAGCCCTTGAAGTTGATGTTAACTACAATGTAAATGTTATGACAGGCTCAGATGGTTTAATTAGAGGAGCATCTGGAGGACATAGTGATACTGCTGCAGGAGCAAAACTTGCGATTATACTATCACCACTTGTAAGAGGACGTATTCCTACTATCGTGGATGATGTTAATACCATAATCACACCTGGGCAATCTATTGATATTGTTGTAACTGAAATTGGTATCGCGATTAATCCTTTAAGAAAAGATTTAATTGAAGTATTTAAGACAGTTGATATTCCTCAATACACTATTGAGCAATTAAAAGAAAAAGCATATAGCGTAGTAGGCAAACCTGATCCAATCGAGTATGGTGAAAAGGTTGTAGCCTTAATCGAGTATCGTGACGGGAGTTTGATTGACGTTGTTAGACAAGTCCAACGCCACGACTAGATTTAAACTGAGCAAATTTGAAGCCTTTAGGGTTGGAGATAAACCAACCCTGGCTCAAGTGCTTAGAAATCGCGAAAAGCGTGTAGCCTTACAAACAGATTTGTGCCAGAAATATTCTGAAAGTGTCGTTGTGACCTTTAAGTGTAATATCCCAGGTGAGATTAAAAACAATGAGGTAATCAGTTACATTTTTACTGAAGGTAAGAATGCTATCCATAAATGCCTAGTGGACAATCAATGGGAAATAGGCTTTGAAAAAGAAATTAACGACTTAACAGGACCAGAGTTATTTTTAGTAATCAATAATGTTGGTGCATTAGAAGTTAAGGAAAAAATGATAGCGATTGAAACGACAGATACCTTGGCTAGGTTATTCGATTTTGATGTTTCATATGCTAATGAAAACACCATAGTTAATGTTTCAAGAGAATCGTTAGGTTATGAAACTAGGAAATGTTTAATTTGCGATTGTGATGCGAAGCAATGTGCGCGGTCACGTACACATAGCCTACAGCAATTGCATGATAGAATTATTTTATACATATTAGAAAGGGGTGCACATTTTTATGAATCGGAAAATTGAAATTGTTGACACTATTTTGCGGGATGCTCACCAAAGTCAAATCGCAACCAGAATGACGACAGAACAAATAATACCGGTGTTGAAAAATCTGGATGATGCTGGATATTATGCTTTAGAAGTTTGGGGAGGTGCGACTTTTGATGCTTGTTTTCGTTTTCTAGATGAAGACCCTTGGGAAAGATTGCGCATTATTCGTAAACATGTAAAAAAGACAAAATTACAAATGTTGCTAAGAGGGCAGAATTTACTGGGATATAAGCACTATTCTGATGATATAGTTGATGAATTTATCAAGAAATCAATTAAGAATGGGATCGATATTATTCGTTGTTTTGATGCCTTAAATGATTTACGTAACTTAGAACAAACTGTAAAGTCAATCAAGAAGTATAATGGTCATGCCCAACTAAGCATCTGCTATACTATCAGCGAAATTCACACTGATGAATATTATGTTGATTTAGTTAAAAAGATGGTTAAAATGGGAGCTGATTCCATTGCACTTAAAGATATGGGAGGAATATTAACTCCATATCGTGCGGAGACGTTAGTTAAGGCAATTAAAAAGGTCTGCAAACTTCCGCTCCACATTCATACTCATGCGACTAGCGGTATTGCTGAAATGACTTATCTTAAGGCTATTGAAGCTGGGGCCGATATTATTGATACCTCAGTATCAACTTTCTCTGGTGGCACAAGCCAACCAGCAACAGAATCGCTGGTGATTGCACTAAAAGAGTATGGTTACCAAGTCGATGTTGACTTAACCAAAGTGCAGTCTGTTGCTGATCACTTTAGAGAAGTTAAAAAAGAGTTTGTAAAAAGTGGAGTATTTAATCCCCAAGTCTTGGAAGTGGACCCTAATACGCTAATTACCCAAGTTCCTGGAGGAATGATTTCTAATTTGCTTTCTCAACTAAAAGAAGCAAAACAACTTGATAAGTTCCAAGCGGTACTAGCGGAAGTTCCTAAGGTAAGAGCAGAGTTAGGTTATCCCCCATTAGTGACCCCATTATCACAAATGGTAGGAACACAATCGGTGATGAATATACTGAGTGGTGAACGTTACAAATTAGTGCCAAAAGAGATAAAGGACTATCTGAAAGGCTATTATGGGAAAGCACCTGGTCCAATTGACGAAGATTTCCGCAATAGTATCATTGGTGAGGACAAAGATAGAATTACGGTTAGGCCAGCAGATTTGCTAGAACCAAGTTTGAAACATTTCAAAAAGGAAATAGGAGCATTAGCTCAATCAGCGGAAGATGTATTATCATATGCATTGTTTCCACAAATAGTATTACCATATTTGAAGAAAAAACAGGATCCGTTTTGTGATATTCCTGTTCAAGAAGTGACAATTGTGTACTAAAAAAAGTGACGCAGATGTCACTTTTATATTTTTTGCTCATAGAAAGCTAGAAAGATTGTTAATGCTAGTAAGTCTGCTGAACCACCAGGGCTAATGTTCTTACTTACATACCTATCATTTAGTTTGCTGAGTTCAGTCTTTATTTGTTTTGAAGGTAACTCAAGGATGCGCTTAGCATCTTTTTTTACTTCGTATAAATCATCGATTCCACCACGTGATAATATGTTTGTATCATCATTTATACTCATTATAACTAACAAAGTGCAAAGTAAGCGCTCTTGCAAAGGTAAAGAACTAGCAACTAGATAAGGAAGGGCATGGTTAATGATAATGGGAAAACCATTTTCGACTTCCCCACGAATACCCGTGAAACCATAGGTTTGGAAAATTGTTTCTCCATGTGTTTTGGCACTCCCGATGTTATATAGTTCTTGCTTAGTTAACCCAGCAGTCATTTTTTTGACACATTCAATTATATCAAGTAAATCGTGCTTTTTATGTTGATGACAAAAACCCATTGCTGCTAGCATAACTCCAAAAGAGAAATTAGCTCCTTTATGAGTGTTGACTCCATTAGTTGCCTTAAACATTGCCTTTTCCGCAGCTATTCCAATAGTTCTAATACTAGTGAAAAGCGTTATCTCAGTCGAATTGTGAGTGTAACCAGTTTGGTAGTAACTATCAAAAAATGGCTGTAGCGCTAACGAACTGTCAATAAAAGTGAATATATCCATATCAGTATGGGAACCCGCATTAGTTGAATCCACTAAACCTGGCTTAGGTGCAAGTGTTACCTCGTAAATCAAGGACTTAATCGCTTGACTTACGTACATGTTCATTGTGCTAACTCTTTCCTAAGCTCAATTAAGATGAATTCTTCAGAGCGAGCTAAGTGTTCGGTTATTACCTTCTTGAGCTGTTCATGGTCACTAGCCTTAAGGCACTCGAAAATCAAACGATGCTCCGATAATGCTCTTACTCTTCTTTCATCAGCAGTCAAGGAAATATCTCTGAACCGTTGCAAGTAATCCCTAAGACGATTTTGGATAACTGCAAGTCTTGGCATCCTAGCATATTCATATATTAGGCTGTTAAAGTCACGTGACAAGTCAATGACGAGCCTTACATCATTCTTGTTTTGCGCTTCATCGGTTCGATCTAATAAATCCTCCATGTTAGCAAAATTCTCTTTAGTCATCATCTTCATTGCGTTTTCTGCTGCCAGAATATCAAGTGCAATCCTCAATCGATAGATTTCTTCTACATCTTCAACACTGAACTGCCTAACGACAATGCCGTAATTGGGAATGTACTCAACTATTTCCTCGGTTTGAATTCTGCGCAATGCCTCACGAATAGGAGTACGACTAACATTGAGTAGTTCTGCGTAGAACTTTTCATTGATACGTGCTCCGGTTGGAATAACTCCGCGTATTATTGCAGTACGTAGTCCATCATAGATAATTTCGTTCAGAGGTTTGTTTTGGCTTAAGTCGATTAGGTTAATCACTTCCGTCATGTAATCTTCCATAGACACTCTCCTTATTTTTTATTATTGAATTGATATTATTTTTGTTATCTGTCTAATACCTCTTTGCCTACATTCTAATATAGCGCCTTTAAGCAGTCAAATAAGTAGTTGCTAAAGATACTAAATAAACACTAAATAAACACTTGGTATTTGCATTAACAATAATTTTCCATTTAAACAATCCAAAATCGTTTTATGGAAAAAAAGTTTATCATAAATAGTCGTAATTGTATATCTAAAAGCAATATTAACTAGGACTTATGATTTCTTACACATAATAGGTAGTGATTATTTCGTTTAATTGAAACAATTTCAGTTATTGATTCATGTTATTATATGAATGACAGACTGCTAGTTACAAGGCTGCAGTATGTTTTTGTTTAAAAGGAAAGGAAATTCTAAATATTGAGCAATTACTGTTTAGAATGGGTAGGGAAGATAAGATGTACAATAAATGTTGTGAGTTACTAAAACAAAGAGGAGTAGAATTGAGTGATATTGCCGAGTTAATCTATTTTTTACAAGGGGGCTATTATCCAGAGTTATCAGATGAAAAAGTATATGTAGCTTTGGAAAGCGTTTTAAGAAAAAGAGAAGTGCAACATGCGATTTTAACGGGCATTTCCCTAGATATAGCAGCTGAGGAACATCGGATGATAGACAAAGATCTTGAAGGTATCCTGCTAAGAGATGAAGGGTTATTTGGCGTTGATGAAGTGCTAGGCTTTGGTATTTGTAACCTTTATGGTTCTATTGCCCTAACAAGTTTTGGCTATATTGACAAGCTAAAACCTGGCATTGTTGGCAAACTAAATGAAAAAGGTAGCCAATGCAATACTTTCCTTGATGATATTGTGGGGGCTATTGCTGCAACATCAGCTAGTAAAATTGCTCATAATTTGTCAGATAATAATGTTGAAAAACAAAAATAGTGCTAAAATATAGAAGAAAAAAAGGAGGGGCTTAGTATGATGGAAAGTATTTTTAATTTTAGAGACTTAGGAAATGTACCTACTTCTTGTGGCAAGGTAAAGGAAAAGATATTTATCAGAGGCGGGGCATTAAACAACATCAGTGATAGTGATTTACATGATTTGAAAGAAACATACCATCTTGATACGATTATTGATTTTAGGGATACAAACGAATTAGAAACAAAACCAGATGTAGAAATAGCCAACACTAAGTATATTCATTTAAATGTCATTGGACAAAATGAAGTTACTGCCAATCCTGTTAAAATGGCAAAAGATGCCCAAAGACAACAGGATGGAAAATATATGGAAGTTTTGTATGAAAACTTTGTACACTATAAATCCTCCAGCGATTGTTATCGCCAGTTTATTGATATTATCAAAGAACATGATAAAGGGAGTATTTACTTTCATTGCTCTGCTGGCAAGGATAGGACAGGATTTGCTGCCTATATATTATTAAGGATACTTGGCGCAACAGATGAAGAAGCTATGGCTGAATATATGCGTTCTAACGATGTTAGTGAAGAACAATTACAAGTTCTAATTAAAGATTTAACTGAAGCTTTCAAAGGGCTTGATCCAGATACATTAAGAGGTTTCTTGGGAGTTAAAACGGAGTATCTACAATCATCCATTGATGCAATAAAGGAACTATATGGAGATTTTGACACTTATCGCAAAGAGGCTCTTAATGTAAGTGATGAAGATGTGAAGTTTCTGCAAGCGAAATACTGTGAATAATTAACTACTTGAAAAAGTAGTTTTTTACTTTAGACTTAATTAGTTGGCTCCATATGTAAAAATCCCAACTATGTTGCTTGACCGACTCTTGATAAGTAGTTAAAATAGAGTATGACATTGATGTCATATAAGAGTATGAAATCTTGAATTATTGTGATAATATTCAGCAGGAGGAATAATGAATAAAAAAATAATTGTAATTGTATCAGCGATAGTGGTATTGGTTGGTGGAGTATTTTTATACGGTAGTTTAACCGGGAATAAATCTAAAGGTTCTCTAACTGAGATTAGTGCAGAAGAATGCGAAAAGAAAATAGAACAAAAGGAAACGTTTATTGTCTTTATAGGAAAATCTACTTGTGATCATTGTAAAGAGTATGAGAAAAACCTTAAGGATTTTATGAAAGAAAATGGTTTACATATGTTTAAAGTTGTTGCAGATTCCAAGGAGAACTCCTCGGGTGCTTTTGAAAAACTATACACGACATATTTCCCTGATTTAGTAACCGTACCGGTTACATATTATATAGTGGACGGTGTGGTAGTTGATGAAAGCGTGGGAAAAAGAAATGAATCTCAAATTATTTTGTGGATTAAAAGACTAGGTCTAGAACTAGAAGATTAGAAGTAATATCTTAAGGAGAAAAGTGATGAGTAAACTATTTGGAAAGATTGTTTTGGCGGTAGTGCTAGTATTTTGCATGATGACATTGACTGGATGTGATGAGAAATATAATGGACCTACTGGAACATTGACGGAACTGACGGCTGATGAATGCTATGAAAAACTAGAAGCAAAAGAGACGTTTATTCTTTTTATAGGCGAAAACTCTTGTCCTCATTGCAAAGAGTATACCGAAAATTTAAACAAATATATGGAGACACATGCTTTGAATATGTTTGTGGTAAAAGCAGATGCTGAAGCTAATAAAGGTGCTCCGTTTAATGAATTGAGAAAAACCTATTTTCCAACCCTTGAATATATACCTGTTACTTATTACATAGTTGATGGAGTAATAGTTGATGAAATTGTCCTAGTTATGGATTCGGATCAGATAACTGCGTGGTTGAAAAGGAATAACATCGAACTTGAAAAATAAAGAAACAATTCGTCAAGGGTTGACCAAAGATGAATTGATTCAGGGGTTTAGGAAACTAGGAATTGTTGAAGGAATGATACTTGAAGTGCATTCGTCGCTAAAATCGTTTGGTTATGTCATAGGAGGTGCTCAAGCAGTAGTTGATGCATTAATGGATGTGGTTGGTTATGAAGGAACTTTAGTTATGCCTTTGCAAAGCGGCGATAACACGGAGCCTTCTTATTGGGTCAACCCTCCTATTGATTGTTCGTTGTGGTCTAGGGTTCGTGCAGAAACCCCTGCTTTTTCACCAAGAGAAACCGATATACGAAATATGGGAGCGGTAGTAAACAATTTCCGAAGAAGGCAAGGTGTTTATTTTTCATACCACCCTAACTCTGCTTTTGTTGCTTATGGTAAGTATGCGAAATTGATTTGTAGTGATCACCCGTTGAATTATAGTTTGTCGGATCGTTCGCCTTTAGGCAAACTAATTCAATTGAAGACCTTTGTATTATTGTTGGGAGTTGGTTATGACAGTTGCACAGGTATGCATTTGGCTGAATATCGAAGTAAAGTACGTCCAGTGATTTTGCAAGGGGGACGTATTGAAGAAAATGGTAGTAGTAAGTGGGTTAAGTTTATTGATCTTGCTCTTGATAGCGACGAGTTCAATGAACCAGGTCGCATCATGGAGGAAAATGATGTGGTTAGAAAAATTTTGATTGGTAAAAGTGAGTGCCGTTTGTTTTTTCTGAAACATGCGGTAGACATAACAACTGATTATTTACAAAAAAAACATGGATAAGCGTTATTGCTTATCCATTTATTTGTTTACAAAGTATTTTTACAAATTGCTCTAAGTAGTTTTTATCTTCAACCGTAAATCGATTATATATTGGAGCATCAATATCTAGTACTCCAAATAATTCATTATCAACTATCATTGGAATCACGATTTCACTTTTACTATTAGCGTCACAAGCGATATGTCCTTCGAATTTGTGAACATCTGGTACCAATTGCGATTGGTTGGTTTTGGCTGCTGCTCCACAGACTCCTTTTCCAAAAGGGATTCTAATACAGGCAGGAAGTCCTTGGAAGGGGCCAAGTACTAGTTCGTTATTTTCGACTAGATAGAAACCGACCCAATTAATATCAGAAAGGAAACAGTTTAATAGTGCGCTGGCATTTGCAAGATTAGCAATGACATTTGCTTCACCCAAGATTAGTGCTTCTAATTGGCTGAATAACTGGTTATATTTCTCTGCAGTTGTACCAACATAATTCATTTTTTCAAACATTTTAATCACCCGAAGTAATATTAACATATTTTGGTTCTTTGTGTTATCATATAGTGGTGAACAGGGGTGCTTATAATTCTAAGCTGAGATATCACTGAAGTGATAGACCCTTATCACCTGATCTAGCTAAAACTAGCGTAGGGAGTTTACTTTTCCTTGCGCCTCGTAAAACGGAGGTGTTTTTTTATGAAAAATAAGACGAGAGAATTAGTTATTATTGCGATGTATCTGGCAGCATTTATTGTATTGGATTTCGTTTCTAACCAAATGGTATTATTCAAGATGCCCCAGGGAGGAACATTAGGTTTGGGTGTAATTGCTTTGGTTTTGGCAAGTTATCATCTAGGATGGAAAAAGGGAGTGATAGTTTGCTTATTATCAGTGGTACTACAATTCTATACTGGTAAGATGTATTTCGTTGATTGGATGCAGTTCATAATGGAATATGCCCTAGCATTTGGTATCTATGGTTTATGTAGTATTTTCCCAAATATTAAGTTAGGACTGAATAAGGATAGTAAAGATAGATATTTCTTTACTGGAATTGTAGTTACAAACCTATTAAGGTTATTACTACATACCATTGCTGGAGTATTGTATTGGGAAACAGCTTTGCTTGCTTCTTTTGTCTATAATGCTTGGTATATGATACCAACAATGTTGGTTTGTTTGTTTGTTGTACCCTTAGTATATTCAAGATTGAAAACGATTCGCTAGGTGTAAACTTTCTTAGGCAGTTATCTTACTGCCTATTTTTATTTATTTTTTAAGTAATTTTGGTATAATATACAAGCGGTGGAGGTGATATTAATGGGACCGAAAGTGGGGACTCTTATTTATATACAAAGTTTCAAACATGATGGCTCATTGCATAGAACCTGGTCATTGGGATTTGTGATTGAGGCAGATGAAGAAAAAACCGTTGTTGTAACTAATCGAACTTGGGTGACCGAGGCTAATGGCAGAAAATGGTTTACTAGAGAACCGGCAGTGTGTTTTTTCTATCCTGATAAATGGTTTAATATCATTTGCATGATTAGGAAAAATGGAATCTACTATTATTGCAATCTGGCTTCGCCTGCTTTGTTTGATGGAGAAGCTCTTAAGCATATTGACTATGACTTGGATGTTAAAGTATATCCTAATGGTGAAACTGTTATTCTTGATGAAGATGAATATGAACTTCATCAACAACAGATGGGGTATCCAGATTCTGTTAAGCAGATAATCAAAAGTGAGATGAAAGAATTATTGTCATGGGTTGAGCAAAAAAAGTCACCATTTAATAAGGAAGAAATTGATGAAATGTATCAGTCATATTTGAGTTTATTACAGGAAAAAAACTTGCGAGAGTTTAAGCGAGTACAGTTGTAAAAAGGCCTGTAGAAAAAAAATAAAAAAAGTAGAAAAAAATGATTGACATGAAAGACCGTGCAATGTATTATAGATAAGCACGGTTCGGACTGTGCAAGCGAAATTTGTTCTTTGAAAACTAAACAGAAACGTCAATAACGAGAGAAAATCACGGAAACGAAACGAGGGGGGGGACCCCTGAGGAAGAAAAAAAAGAGTCAAATCAAATGGAGAGTTTGATCCTGGCTCAGGATGAACGCTGGCGGCGTGCCTAATACATGCAAGTCGAACGAACGAC
>JGI994J12354_10000572_pt1 | contig 36371 bp, 40 predicted proteins | sample IntmicLarv3ML3BL_FD_12354 | JGI IMG/M metagenome (IMG submission 12354) | reverse complement strand
CTTTTTTTTCGTTTTTTTTTGGTTGCAGCGGAAAAAAGGGGGGGGAAAAAAGGGGGGGGGAATTTTTCTATTTTTAATAAAATTTCACCGAAAGTTTTTCATGTTTTTTTTATAAAATAAGAGGTTGAATGCATTTTTAAAAATTATTTTCTATTCTTCATTTATGCTTCATTGACATTTTTCTATTCATTGTAGATATTCCTCTTAACAATCTGACGGAGGAATAATAATGGCAACAATGATTAATGAAAAAAATAAAAAATTGAAGGGTGAAAATGAAGCCAGTAATGAAAATATTGCTTCTGAAGTTGCACAGGAAAGCAACTCCACACCCAAGGCTGACCTCAGTTCTTCTCAACCCAAAGTTGCGGAAAAGGAAGTTGCAGACGCAAACACTCCCGCCGCTACCAGCCCTGAAACCACACCGCCAGTAGGCAAGAACAATACAAAACCCAATTCACCCAAACAGCCGCAATCCAACCAGAAAGGCAATCAACGTAACGCCAGGGGCCAGTCAGCACAAAATGTTCAGAGAATATCCGAGCAAAAAGAGCAAGAAATTTATGGACTGGCAGGCCAGGTGAAGAGGTTGAAAAGCATAGAGCAGGCTTTGTTCTGGAAAATGGTTGGGGTTACTCCCATGCAGACTTGGGCCTATTTGCCAGAGGAAGGCAGAGTTGCTCAGACTTTTTTCCAGGTTGATGCCGACCTTCTTTCAACATTAAGCCCCGTTTTTCAAATGGCTTATGGCATTGCACAGTTGAGAAAGGCTGTTGGCGAAGGTTCCCGCTTGGCGGCAACTCCTCGCCTTTCACGACTCTGGCGTGAATCTCAGAGTTATTTTGACAGAAATGGTGAAGCAAAACCTCCCATTCTTTTTGAAAAAATAATTGAGGATGCTGTCTTCATATCTGCTTTGTGCAGATCGATTGAGCGTGAAGCCAATTATTTCAGAACAACACAAGGTCAGCGTGATCGGCGTTCTGATTTGAAAAAGTATGAAGCACGACCGGACGCACTGGTGTCGGAAGATTACACAACGCTGCTCAAAATGGAACTGGATTCATTGCTTGAGTGGAAAAAGGATAATCGACTCCCATTTTCTTTGCGGCCAATGATTGGTGTGCTGAAAAAAAGGCTAGGTATTGATTCTGAAGAGGTTGGTATGACTTCCAACGAATCCGGCCTTGCCGAGTCGAGTGAATAGGTAAGAATTATGGCTGGACTGCTTGAGAGTCAGGACTTTGGACTTGGCTTGGATGCAGGTTCAGACAGTGGGGGTTCTTCTGGCAGTTCGAGCCTATACAGGTTTCTTTTCGCCCTATGTTTGCTCACATCACTTGTCTCCTGCGTGATTACGTTTTGGAGTGTGAAATTTGAGCAAGAGAACAAGTCCGAGACAGTGCGCTTTTTACAAAAGAGCAACGTGGATTTGAAAGATGCCTGGATGTGGGAGCCGTTGGAAGTTGAAAAGGCTCTCTACAAGGACAAGGGCTACAACCTTGATTGGCTGGAGAAGCCCATCTTTGAAAAGATTAAGACTTCACTTGGTATCGCATCACCGATGATATTGTCATTTTGCTTACGTTTTTACGGGGTGATGTCGAATTTGTTTGAATTTCTAGCGATAACGGTCTGTGTGTTTTCGGTTGGCAGGATTCACTATTATGAAAAGGTTCGAAGTTTCGGGCCAGTGTCTTCTACCATATATTTCAGAGCGTTTCGCTTGATCATATTCGGGGTTTTTCTCACCTGGTTTTGGATGGTTTGTCCATTTGGTGTGAAATTTCCGATAATTGGGGAGGTTGCCCCAATCCTCGCTGACTGGTCGAACCTGTCAGTCGGGGTATTCTGGGCTTCCTCCCCTGCACTTGGCTTCTGGCTTGTCGGTTCCGTGATCTGGATTGGCGTCTACTTCACGGCATCAAACTTGAGAAGTTTGAGTTAACAGCCTTACAACCTGTAAGAAAGTATAGCTCAATCCTTCCCTGTTTGCAAGCCCAGAATTGCCTTCATTGGCAATGGCAATGGCTCGTAAACACTCTAACAAGGAAGGATTATCATGTTGAAAGGTTTTATCTCCAAGGTTCTCGGTAAAGTTGCAAGTGGAAAAGGCAAAACTGCTCTGATGCTCGGCGCTCTTGCCGCTCTTTGCGCTACCTCCGCGTTTGCTTTTACCGAACCCGTGTCCGGCGATCTGTTCTTCGAACTGTATGACCTCGTCGTTGACCAGTTGCTCGGCGGTGCCGCCGGTATGATTATCGCCGTTATCATGGTGGCCTCTGCGTTCATCATGTTCGGCCTTGGCCGTGGTGCCATTCTCGTACCGACCCTTCTGCTGATGGCTGGTGCGGCGATCTTCTTCCTGAAGAGCATCGTTCTGTCGTTCGGGTACAGCCTTGACCCCTCCCTGGTCGCCCAGGCCAGCAACGCCGTTTCCAGCTTGCTGTAAACAACGTTGGCGGTTACATAATTGCATAATTAAGTAACCGTTTTGTGGGTGAGCGGGGGTTGGTGTGTCGCACATCTGCCCCCGCTTTTTTTTTAATATCAAGGATGTAGGTACATAGTATGCTTGAAGATGGAGATTCTTCTGAACTTGTTGGCTGGATTCCAAAAGCATTAAACAGTCCACCAGCTTTTTTGTGGTGGGATATGAATATAGCTATTCCTGCAATAGCTGTTTTGTTGTTTGGATTGGTGAGTGGATTTCTTCTTTATGCAATCATCGGTGTAGTCTGTTACGGCTTAATCATAAAAAAATATAGTGCTTCACTGCCAAAAGGCTTTGCATTTAATCTTATGTATTTTGTCGGGGTTCTTCCTCTTAAAGGGTATCCTCCATATTTGCAGAGACAGCACAAGGAGTAAAGCAACATGCTTTTTGGAAATCATTTGGGAGAATTTGACAAATTAAAGTATATTTGTCGTGTTTTGACAATTTTACTTATCGTATCTTTTCTCGGAAACCTTACAACAGGTTTCCTCACTTATTCCTTGGCTCGGTCAAAACGAACGATCATTGTTCCTTCAACGATTTCTGCATCACTCGAAGTTTCCGATGTCGAGGGGGATGCTGATTATATTCGTCAAATGAGCATTTATGCGGTTGGGCTACTGTATCAGTATACACCGTTCAACGCAGCAGCAAGGTTTCAGGAATTTTTGTTTAATTTCATTCCTTCACAGCACGTCAATTATCTTCGCGCACAACTCCAGAAACAGTTGAAAGAAATTCAGCGTACAAAAATTGCTGAAACTATACATATAGATAATGTTTTCTTTGAAAAGAAAAATACGGTGTTACTGACAGGTGTTTTGACCAGATACAGCATTGGTGAACAAATCGGGAATGAAAAAATCTACATAGACCTTGAATATCGCTTTATAAACGGAGGGTTCAAAATTGAAGTCATTCGCAACATTACTGCTCAAGAGTATAACCTGCGCGCTCGTAATTACACTGATCAGCAGCGCAAACGTACCAAACGCGCTGATGAAAGAAACGACCGTGTCATTGAGCAACACGAAAAGGAAAATCCAAAACCCCTCGATGTTGGGCCTGATGCCCAAAATGCTTCGGAGCTTTTCAGAAGTGCTCCTGAGTTCTCAGGTAGCAATAGCAGCAGCCCCGGCGACCCCGATGACAGCAGTGAAGAATTCGACAGGGTCAGGGGTACAGAACTCTTCGGGGAAATCCTCGACGAGTCCGAAGAGCAGCAGTAATCCGGCAACCAACTCTGGGCCAAAGCTCAAGGCTGTTTCTCATTTTGTGAAAGAAGGGGAAACGCCGCAAGCCATTGCCCAGAAATACGGGATCTCTGTTCAACAGTTGTTGGGGATGAATACTCTGACAAATGAGAACGAGATCAAGCCTGGGAAAAGTCTGATTGTACCCATTCCTATCAATGGGGCCAATACGCCTGTTCCGGCACCGCCAGGTCAGGCCATGAAGGATTCTGTTGACAAGAGAATGAAGGAAGTTCCGAAGATCAATCTTCCTCAATTTGGGAATCCTTCTGTTGCGCCTGTTATCCCAAGGGCGGCTACCAATCAGGGTGCTGCCCCTGTCCCTGCTCCTGCTATTGAGCAGGGGAAGACTGGTGCCCAAAAAAGTGAAGGTGGTTTTACCGTCACTATGATGGGGGATAAGCCCAAAGAGGTTGTCGTCTCTTCTTCCGATATGTTTCCGAAAGATATCACTGATAAGCAAAAAGCATTGGGTGACGCCACTTCTTCAAGCATAAAGGGCAGGAAAGAAAGAAATGATAAAGACCTGCCTCCCAATGAAAAGGGATTGCCTGAAGATGAGCTTATTCAGGTCTTCAAAGACGTTGTCAAAGATGGCGACTGGCAAGAGGTTTCTTCTTCCAAGCGTGAATTCATTCAGCTTTCCCGGTATTTTGTGAACCATTTCAGTTGCCCTGATGGGCAGTTTGAACAGGTTTTGATGCCACAGGACAAGTTTATTGAAACAGAGATTTCCGGCAACAAGAAAGACTTCTTTCTCCGCGTAGGCAATAACCCAAACAAACAATTTCCGCTGGATCTTGCCCTTATTTGTAATGGGCAGACATTCATGCTGAATGCGGTTGTTCATGCGGGTGCGCCTTCACAGCAGATAAAATTGAAGCTTCCAAACAGCGTAAAGCAACAAAAAAAGAACCTTGGCGAATTCACTTCCTATATTGAAAAAGCCACGGCCTTACCTTTGGAAGACAAGATTTTGCGTATTGTGAAGCGAGTTTATCAGGAGCAGCCCCTTTCATATTGGGAAGAAGACATTTCGCTTGTTTCCAAGCATCGGTGGAATGCTCATCCCTATCGTATTCTTGTGAACAACGTGATCAAAACAAATATTGAAGGGTTTATCGCCTGGGATTTCTTCGTTGAAGGGATACGGAATGGTGATGATACCTCGTTGCTGGATAAGCTTGGCAAGGTAGTGAGAGGTACACCTGTTGCCATCGGCAAGGTGATCGGCACAACTACTGGAAGGGTTATCGTCATAACTCAGGACAGAAGCGATAATGCTGTTTCGTCAAGCATTGGTGGGGTGAAATAATGTTCAAAACTATCAAAGATAAATGGGATAACCTTTCTACAAAAAAGAAAAGACTTTTCGTTTTTGGGATTGTTATTGCTATCGTTGTCGTTCTGGCTTTGGCATTGTCCGTTGGGAGAAAGCCTGCTGTATCGGAAGAGCAGCTTGAAGTTCGTCGGAAGTCTCAATATGAGCTTTTGAATCCTGATATGTCGCATGAAGTGCTGTCAGAAAAGCTCATGAAAGACGTTCAACGTCTAACGCGAGATAACAGGGAATTGAAAGAAGATTTGGATAAATTGCGGGAGACTGTGAACAATATTCCTGCTGGCGGTTCTTTGAGCGGCACATTGCCTGGGGTTCCTGGGGCGAGCGGGGCTGGTGGTGCGCCAAATGCAGGCCAGGGGTCAGATATCATCGGTACATCCACGGCTGCTGAAAGGGAATTTGGTTTACGCTCATCCTTGAGAGGTATGGGGGCTTTCCCTGTGCAGAAAGGGAATGACGTTTTTCCTCCGATCCCTGTTCAACCCAAAGTACCTTCGCAGGGAGGGCTTATGGAAGGGGTGGGAGCAGGTACACCCCCTTTAGGCCAACCCGTAATTAATCTTCCTGAAAAAGAGGGTAGCCAGGGAGTTGTTATAAATACTCCCAACAATACTCCTTCTGTCGGTGTGGCTGATGCACGGGTTATGGGGTCGATTTCATTTAAATCAGAAGAGACTTCAAAGCCGTCTCCCTATACAGGCACATCTGGTAACGGCCAGGGCGGTGGCAAGGAGAATGCTGCTGCGCGGCCAAAAACTTCTGAATTCTATAACTTCTACATCCCAACCTCCACACACTTCAAGGTCAGGCTATTGACTGGCCTTGATGCACCCACTGGCCCGAAAGCTCAAAGCCAACCTCATCCATTGATTTTACGAGTGCAGGATTTGTCTTTTCTGCCCAACGAAGCCCGCCAGAGCATAGCAGGGTGTCATGTTTTGGGTGAAGGTATTGGTGATCTGTCTTCTGAACGGGCACGGATTCGTGGCCTTACCCTGTCGTGTGTTGATAGCTCCGACAATAATGTCATTGATGAAGAGATCTCTGGCTATGTGGCCGACACTGACGGGAAAGGCTCATTGCGTGGTCGTGTTGTATCCAAACAAGGTCGTTTCCTTGCCATGTCCTTGCAAGCCGCTTTTGTAGAAGGTGTCGCCCAAGGGTTTTCAAGCTCTGGCACCACTACATATGTAGGCGCGTATGGCACAGCGGAAACCCAAAGTGACATTGAAAGTTTTGGTGATGGATTCAAGCAGGGCTTTGCATCGGGGGCCAGTAAAAGCGCGCAAAAACTTTCGGAATTTTACCTGAAGGCGGCTGAAGACATGTATCCAATTATAGAAATCTCAGCCAACAGGGATGCAACATTTATCGTAACAAAAGGTAAACGCTTTTCAGCAAATGAAAAAATGTATTTACCTGTTGTAAAAAATTCCGAAGTCGAAGGTAATTCAACTACTGACAGTTTAGATTTGTAGGAGACAGATGTGAAAGTTATCATGCTTTGTATGCTGTCATTGATAGCTTTGATCAGTAATGGGTGTGCAACAATAGCGTTTCTTATCCCAAAAGGGTTTTAAAACTTTTTTTCGGAGTTATGCCATGAAAATGCTTCATGTTTTGATTTTTGTCTGTTTTGTCTCCGTGTTGTCTTCCGGCTGCTCAACAAAATTTTTCAATGGGGGCTATGAAGAAGATTTTACCGAATGCCCCGGCCATGAAACTGGCGGTTGTTCGTCCGTAGAAGACGCACATAATTCGGCTGTGAATGCCCAAAGAAATAAAGAAAAGGCCAATATCAAGAAGTATAGCGGCGGTGAATACGATGGAGCCTTTGATGATGCTTATGGGCAGAAGCCATTGCCCATTCTTCTTGAAGAGTTGCAAAAATGCATCGAAAAAGAAGACAAAGAGTGCATCAAGATCAAAAAGGAAGCCATCGAATACCATAACCGCTTTGCCGAAGACCGGGCCACGGCCAAGAATAAATACCAGTCGGAAATGAAAGAAGAATCAATGAAGTTTTCGGCGTTCGCACAAGAGGCGTATGGCAGTAATCGCCCCAGGCCCGTGAGAACAGGTGACAGCATGATGGAATTGACCATGCTTCCGTATGAAACCGAATCTGGTGCCCTGGCATCATCTCGTACATTCTGGTTTGTCGTTGAAGAAGGCCAGTGGAGTTGGGGGACACTCACCAATCCCAAGAAAGAATTCCGAGGCAGGATTGGGGGTTTACAGTAATGCGTTTGCGTAAATTCTTATCCGTCATTTCCTTGTGCGGGTTCGTTTTGTTGCCATATTCGGCACAGGCGAAACTGGTTGGGCAGGAAGGGAATGTCTACAAAATCGAAGAAATGGATATCGGTGAATTGATCATGGCGAAATCCAAAAATTTTGATTTTGACTCATTCAGAAGCAATCACCAGAACCAGATACGAGACAGGGTCAAATTTTTTCGGCCAGCGGATTCCGTGAGCAATTTACCGCCTTCTCCTGTTTCTGCGGCGTACAAAATAGATATTACCTATACGCTGCCCTATGACATTCGAGATGCGAAAGGCGAGATCATTTATCCGCAAGGATACACATACAATCCGCTTGAATATATGGCGAAGCAGGGTATCTCTTTACGATCTCCCCTGGTGATTATCAACGCAGAACGTGAAGAGGAAATACTTTGGATTCAGGCCAAAATAAAGCGCACGGCCAAGGGTGCTTTCAGTCTTCTGGTTACAAACGGATATGCGTATCCACTGTCTGAAAAATTTGGTTTCCCTGTTTACTATCTGTCCGAGCACATGAAAGAACGGTTTGCCATAAAGGTAACGCCAACAGTAATTTTTCAACCGAACAGGGAACGCCGTTACCTGACGGCGAACGTCTTTAAACTTGATGAAATGGGTCGTGAGATAATTCCCAAAGGGAAAAGGTAGTTGTTGTGTGGAACAAATTCGATAAATACATAATCGCATTTTTATTGGGGATCGCGGGTGCATATAAAGCCTACATGAACAGTTCGTTTTACAGGTTCATATTCAGGCATCGGCGTATCCTCGGCCCTTTGTTTGGTTGTGCCTTTATTGCCTTCCTGTTCCTGTCCCCCTATCACGTCAGCGCGGTCATGCACAAAAGCGTGAAGTATACCTTTGTTGTCTGGCAGAAGGCTGAAGAGGCATGGAAAAATTCAACGTATATCATGGCCCGGTGGGAAGGCGAAGATCCGAACAATCAGGGGCTTGAAGAAGGGATGGTTCTTACGAAACGGGTGGGATGCAAAGAAGGTCAAAAGCTTGAAACCCGTGAATACCGAGTATTTTGTGATGGTGAATTTCTTGGTTCTGCCCTGAGAGATGTGAATTCACGGAATCAAAAAATCCACCAATTTGTATTTAATGGTGAAATACCGCGTGGGAAGCTGTTTCTGATGGGGGATAACTCCTACAGTTATGACAGTCGCTATTTTGGGTTTATAAACACTTCCCAGGTCTTTGGGAAAGTGGTGTTCGGAATATAGCCTGATTTTTGAATTGGAGAGAGTGTCATGCGTAGACGTATTTTATATTTGTTGGCAATTTGTTTCGTATCTTTTTACGTTACGTCTGCTCATGGGGATACTAACTCTACTGTCAGTAGTAGTGCCAATTTGATAAGATACAATTCTACCAGTAATGCGGCAGAAATGGCGAAAATTCAGGAATATACAAAAAGGATGATGACAACAGATGGTGCTTATAATCTTTTTACACCATTGATGCAGCCATCAATAAAAATGAACACCTTTGACGGCAAAATGTCTTTCTATGCAGACATTGCTTGCAGTACAGAAGCGACTCTTATCCAGGTATCTGCCTTGCCTTCCAGTTCTCTAACCACAACAGGCGAACTCAATATTTCCATAGCGTATGACTATGACTATGATGGTCGGCTTGATCATATGCTTGTCATTAATAATGCGGCTGGTGCCTGTGTTAATGGGGCTATTGTCAATTGTACCCCGGCTGGCTCCTGGTCAAACTGTCAATATGGGATGATGGAATTTGACCAGACAGGGATGATGTCGCTACCGACCACGCTTCCTTCTGGTGAGAATCGTCCTCCGCATGGGCTTGCGGGTTGTTTTTGTTTTAATGCTTCCTGCGGTCAGAATACCCTGCTCAAATTGGAGCAGATTTTGCTCACAATCGGTACAGGGGTGTTAAACCAAATGCGGTTAAAGGTTCCTGACCTTGTCGTAAGCAAGACAAAATATGACTTCGAATCAATGTCCTATTCATTTTATGGGACAAAATCTATTCATTGTAGCGACACAGATTCCGCAGCGGTAAAAGAACGGACAAATATGTATGGGGAACTTTTTTTCCCATACCAAAGTGAATTGATGGCGCAAGAAGCCGACAAGGATTCCCCCTGGAGTCTGGTTAAAGAGCATGTGATTTTAAAATCGCAGGAATATACTTGCACAAACAGGGCAGCTATATCGTTTGAACAGGTTTACGCAAATGAATGGGTCACATTGAATTTTGGTATTGGTAATGACAGCCACGGGGGGACTCATCAATGTTACTCCTTTTTTGGGGGTAGTTGTGGGCCATCGTATTTTGAAACAAGTAACCATGAGTATTGTTGGGATTGGGTTGTCGCAAATAGGTTGGCCGATGTTTGTGCTACAGCATACTTACCGAGTGGGTATTTCACTCAGATTATGGATGTAAGAAATTTGGAAATTAGAAGTGGTTGGGGGAATTATATTGCGTGTTATGGTTCAGAGGAGAATTCAACTGACAGACTGGCTTCAATGGAATGTGCTGGTCGCAAATTATCATTTATGCCGACCTGTATGTCTCCTTCAATGGGGGTAAAGGGGCAAATTCTTGTCAATGATCCTTACGACAAGGAAGTGTTTCAGGGCTGTTACAAGGTAGCTCCATATCAGAATGGTTGCGAAGCCTTGGAACAAAGGTCTGATTGCCGTGTAGTGGACAGGGTTCGTGACGGTTATTATCTCGTAAGAAATGGGATTTTGACAAGCGAGAACCCTCCGAAAACCTGTCGTATTGTAACTGCCCCTAACCGTACTGTCACAATCTGCGAGCCGTGGTGGGAAGAAAGGGTCATTTACGAATGTGATCAGGCCGTTGAACAATGGGAAAAAGAAAAACAGAGAGCGCAGGCAATAGGTGATGGGATCAATTTTACAAACGGCCAATGGCTTACTCAGGGTGATATCGGGTTTAATGAAGATGGTTCGACCTACAGCAAATCAATTCTGACAGAACTTGCTTTCCAGAATTCTTCTGATCTCTGTGTACCCGCATGTTTGGTTTCACAGACATATCGAAGCGATCAAATTTATTTGCCGGAACAAGGCAAACTTGAAGAAGACGGGAAATATCATCTCGAATTGGGAGAATCTTCATATGTTTCGAAAGGCACGATTTCTGTTCCTGAAGTTATTGAGTGCGAACCCAAGAATGGGAAATATGTTTGTCCTGTAGGGGATGGGCAAACTATCCAATATGATTGTACATGTTCAAATGCCTCAGAGTTTGTTGCGGCTATTGTCAGTCTTTCAGCGATCTCCCAGGCAAGCTCTGATTTTATTTGCAGTACCGGAGAAGAACATGGGCAGTGCATTTCTTCAACGGAAGAATCGCCTTCAAACTACAGAGTTGCTTGCTACAAAGACAGTGAGATAACAGACTGTCTTCCCTTTTTGTGGGTAGCCAATACAATTCCTCCGCAAACACATTTTGTTCAAATAAATAGCCTGTATCAATGCGTTGTCCCAGGCGTTAATGCAAATGACGAAGAGTATCCCTATTCTATTTTGAAGCCTTTAGCTGAGTGGTTTACACCGAGATTGGAATGGGCAAAGGATAAAATTCGTAAATATATAGCTGACAATTCGCTTGATCTTAATAGTCTTGTGGGGGGCAATACGTGCGAATGCGCTGGCTTTGAGCATGGGATTGATATTTGCCAAGGCAAGGCAGATGGCAGTTATCAGTGCATCACTACAAATGTCGCCTATGACACAGAAGAAACCTGTACTGCTGGTTGCAGAGGTCGAGCCACATTTACTCCTGAATTGGGTCTTTGTATCTTTAAAGAACCGGAACTCGGTCTTGAAAGTGTCGGGTTAGCGGCAACGTATAATATGGGTCTTGATGTAGAAAGCGAAAAGGTGTTTGGAGAAGTTGTATTTTCCGGAAGTCTTCTGGATACGATTTATCAAACAGATTCGTTCGCCTATTGTGACGATAAATCGTTTTATGACGAAACTACAACGTCAACTCAATCTGCGAATTGTACTGTTCATAACTCTGTGCAACTTGTAGCTTCAACTCCTACTTCTTCTGACATTACTACAAATGATTATTCACATAATTTCAATTCAAATTCTTTAGGCTTTCAAAGCGTTAGTTATAGCGTCTTCTATCTATGGAACAGGCTTGAGATTTCATATATTAGCGGTTATTATTATCAATCTGGTGTTCGTAAAAATTTCCAACCGCTTACAAAACAATCAGTCCCTAGTGTTTTAACACCTTCTTCGCTATGCACAACGCAAGGCTTGATAATTAGAAGTGATTACCAACCTATCCTCCGAAGTCATTGTTTAGGGAAATATCTAGTTCAAACCGGCAAGACAGATATCAATATGTATGGTTTTTCGGAAAATGAAGACGGTTCTATTTTGTTTATGTTTACTTTTAGATATTATAGAGACAGTTACACAGTTCAAGTCTCTGCCTATAAAATTGGTTCACATTGTTCTGTAACAGGAGCAGTGTCATATAATGGAGTCGCCTCATGTACTTCTGATTGTAAAAAGTCCGTTATGAAATGCAATTCAACGGGTGCAGTCGTTACTAACCCCAATGAATGCAATCAATATGATTTCAGGTGCATGAGCACCAATCTCTCGTATTCTGCCATGTCCACATGCCAGTCGAATTGTGCTATGGGTACTATTCAAGGGTTTCAGGCATGTGGTGGGGGAACAACTACCGCTGACCATAAATTCTCATACTATTTGACCCCAACGCCTGATCCCTTTGGCTTTGATGCTGTCGTTTCCTATGTCTCTGACGAAGGTGGTGAACAGGAAATTGGCCGTATTCCCTATGGGCATGAAGAAACTATCCTGAATCAATGTGTTTCGGATTACGTCGATCCGTATATCGACTATGATGAACCAGCCACCAATGCCCACTTTGAATTCTCCTATGCTGACCAAAAAATATTCAATGTCGCGGCGGCGGCGGGCCTTCTTCCCAAAGCCGCAGGCAGAGACACCCTTCCTTTGGTTCCTCCTGTCTATTCTGGTTCTATAGCCCGTGATCTTCAGATATGGGACAATCGGAACAATGAAAGTATTGAAATGGGTGATGGCCCATTGACCCCTGATGATCGAATTTTGCAACTCATGAAGAATAAAGCTGCTACCGCGCCCCGTATTCCCATGTTTTGGGAGAAGGAAATAGCAGGTACATACAACCCTGATACCACCACGCGCCTCGGCAAATACGAAATAAACCTGTCGAGGCTCATTCCTCGCGTATATTATTACGAGTGTCCTGATACGCTTAAAACCGCTGGAAACACCACGGCGTGTGGGCCAGACGGTTTCTTTGGCGGTATAGCGCAAACAATCGCAGGCCCATTCTGTTTCAAGAATCTATGTGATGCAGAGGCGGCTACGGAAGAGACTACAGAAGGTCTTACAGGTTGTGGAATGGTAAATGATGGACGAGTTCAGTAGGAGATATTGTAATGTTGCATATATACAAAAACATAAAGGGTATAACTTGCATAGCATTGTTTGCTCTGTTTCATTTGATTGTTTCTCCTACTGTCATTGCGATAGCTGTAGCAGCCGAGCCAACTTTACCTGATATTACTGAACAGCAGTCATATGATGTTCGTGATTTAATTCCGGTGCCTGATCTTCCAGCCAATGTCGGGTTAGATAGTGAGGGATATCCTATAGGGGCAGGGCGTGGGTATACACCCGCTCAAATGAATATGCTTCTTGGTAAAGCAGTAGTCATGACTGCGGTTGATTGTATTAAAAAATATGGTCAATATTTTTGCGCGTGTACAACCTTGGATGATGGGACTTCTGCCTGTTACCACCGGACGCCTTCTGCCGGGTATTATTCATTCGCGGTGTGTGAAGAAATATGGGGCGTAGGCCAGTGTGAATGCGCTGAAGAGAAAGATAGTTGTTACAAAAAGAGTGAAGAACGTCCTCCTACGCTGACTTCATGTCTTGATCAGATATTCTTCTTCCCAGGTGAAAAGCTGGAATGCAGAAATAGCGGCATCATGACTATGGGGACAGATTGTTGCATAAATAAAGATGCACTCGACAATTCGTGTAGTTTTGAAAATGTAGCAAAAACAATGGGTCTTAGCGATTTCGCTATGGTTGCATTGTCTATTGCTTCAATGCTTAATAAAGCTTCTTCGCTTTTTCTGGAAAAATCTTTACAGGACATGGCTGCAACCTATTTTGCCGAAGAGCTTGTTAAAGCCTGGATTAAAGATGGCGCAACAGGCATGATTGGAGATATGGTAAAATTTTTTGGTAGTAGTGTAACAGAAGCGTCTATTAATACAATCACAAGCATAGGGGTTGAGCAGGGGGCAGAAATGTCAGGGCAAGTTGCCACTCAAGCCATAGCTGGTACAGCCTCTGTCATTAGTGGTGCTATATCCATAGTCGGCTGGATTTATACGGCATATTCGATATATAATATGATTACTGAGATGCAGGAATGTTCACCTGGGGAAATGATTCTTGGCTGTAAGCTGGCAAAAAAAATCTGCACACGAGTTGGTAAAAGATGCAAGGTCAAAATTCTTGGAGCATGTTTGCAGGATATGACCGTCTATTGCTGCTTTAATTCTCAGCTTGCACGGATCATACACGAACAGGGGCGTCCGCAAATAGGCATGACATTCGGTAGCCCAAAAAAGGCCATATGTAGAGGGTTTTACCCGAATGAGTTTATGCAGTTAAATTTTGCGACAATGGATTTCTCTGAATATGCCCAAGAAATCACAAAGCAAATGTCTGTAAAGTTTACAGAAAAAGCAGAAGAAGCGGCCAAGAGAGCAATGGAGAACTTTAGTTTTTAGGTCGCTATATTCCTCATAAAATAATTTTGTAGTAAATATAATACTATCGGTGTTTGTAAATATCTCCCTATTGTGATATAGTGTTTATCAGGTTGATCAAAATTATAATCACTCAATTTATCAAGGGAGAGAGAAGGTATGAGAAAGATTTATGTAGTCATTTGCCTGTTGGTGGTTGCTCTTTGTTTGTCTGCCTGTAGCAGCAAGGGAAGTAAGGGCAATAAGACGCCGTGGGAAATAAGTGCTGAAAATGCGCTTGTGTCAACTTCTTATGGTATCAGAACACATGACAGGACTCTGTTGATTGAGGCATATGCCAAAACGACGATAACCTTTAACGGGCTACAATTGTCGCTTGCTCATGCAATGATTAACGAACTACACAAAAGAGTTTCAGCAGAGTCGAATGATTTTGATGTTCCTGAACGGCTCAATCCGAGCACATTGAATAGAGACAAATCTGAAAATGGTTCTGTTTTTTCATACATGATCGAAGTGTTCAAAAGAGATTCTGATAACAAGATGTATGTAAGTCTTTTGCCTAGACCATTTGATCGAGAGGTTTTTGTAGAATACAACTTGAAGAATGGTTATCCGAAAGGGTTTCCGTTGACAACTACTTGCGAAGGCATGAACGAAACACAATGCTCCCAGGCAATTGCAACGGAGGCATTGGACATTGCCAAGCCCGACTATGAACTTAACAAGGCTATTTTTGTGAAATAGCCTTGTTCTCCTACAAAAGAGGTTTAAAATGCGTGATTTTGCCCGGATGTGCCTTACCCTGATAATTGTTACAGCCTTGTTGTCAAACAGCATAGCAATAGCTGGCCCACAAAACTGTGCGGGGGGATTTGTTAATCCATTCAGTGACGTTGAATGGAACTGCATGTTCCCGCTCAGAATGGCCGGAATGACAGTAGCTGGCAGTAACATGGGTTCAGGCACTCCGGGCAAGATTAGCAACCCCATTTGTTCGTGCAAAGAAGGGAACACTAACTACATGGGTATCTCTATGGGGTTCAGGGAACCTGCACGGCTGATGGATGTCGTCTTTCCTCAATTCTGCCTTGCTGGTATGGGAATGGATCTTGGGAACTCATCTGTTTGGGGAGATGGGGCGGTAAAAACAGATGTCGTAAATGGTGGCGTTTTTGCCCATGTTCATTACTATACCTACTTACCCCTGTTCCTTCTTCAGCTTATGCTCGATTTTGGATGTACCGAGAAGCTGCCATTGGATGTGGCCTATCTCTCCGAATTCGATCCAATTCATAATAATGAAGCATTGGGCCTGATGATGTTCCCTGAAACAATTTTGTTTGCCGTGACTCCACTGATTCTGGCTTGTGTGGCAGATGCTATTGCAGCAACCGTATTCAGCGAACCTATTGATGCCCTGTTCTGGTGTGCTGGTGGTTGGGGAACAATGTACCCCCTGTCAGGATACGCAACAGTCAGAGAAGCCAATTATGTGGAAGCTTCGTCACTGATAGGTGCAAAGTTTCTGGCAAGGGCGCACAGAACTCTTATTGCCTGGGGAACCTCTGGCGAAGCAGCTATGTGCGGCATGTACCCAATGCCAGTTATCAGGAAGACTCAATACAAGTTCCAACAGGTACGGCCTGTCAGGAGTCGGATGTGTCTGCCTATAGGAAAATCAGGGCTGTTGTGGGCATCTGGTAAAAATCCTCCTGAACCGGGTAAAGAAGGCAATTTTTCCTATCTGATCTGGCGTTGGAAAGATTGCTGCGCGTTTTGATCAAAAATACAATTCCACGAAGAAAGCCCTCGGTTGCAATGCCGGGGGCTTTCGTTTTTTTTGGTAGCCATCATTTTTTTTTGTAGAATTTTCCATATTTTTTCCATATTTTTTCCATATTTTTGAAAATTTATCATATCTTTTCATGTGGTTCTATATAAAAGGGTGGGAATTTTTTTAGTCTCATTGACATAATAGTTTTGCAGGACTATTGTTCAGTCATTGTTTAATTTAGATTATTAGTCTGCTTTTTAACTCTTTTTTTAGAGTTCTCTTGCTAAATAGCGGGAGTTAAGCAGGCAAGCGGAGCACGTTAATTTTAACGTGTAGGCAATGGTGCCGAATCCGCGTGTGGATATTTTCTGATGGGATAAAAATGTTCTTTTCCCATCAGGCTCGCAAGACCCGGTAACTAGAGGCGAAATGTCTCGATGATGTTGCAGCGTCTTGCAGGGGCGTTCTACTCTGTCCTTACAGAGAAACGCTGGCTCGATTGAACCGCTCATGAATTTGAGCAAATGTTCAATCAGCCACCTCACCACATTCAGTTGTGGAGTATACTTCAGTATTGTAGATAAGAAGTATATTGGGCCTGAAATTTTCGAGGTTTCTATGACCTCGTTTTGTTTAACCCACATGGGAGAAATAGACTTCCCATTGTGGGATTTCTTTTCTCCTTTTTTTAATTTTTAAATTAAGGAGAAAGGGAATGGAATTTATTATGTTTTTTTGGTTTGTAGCAGTGTTCTTCTACAAATTTAAAAAATACAAAGAAAAAAAAGAGAATGTCGATGTCGTTGACACCGACCCCTTGGCCGAGCTTTTTGCTCGTGCCAATTCCCTTCCCGCAACCCCAAAGGGGGAGAAATTGCGGGAAAAATTTGTGTCAGGAATCGGGAGTCTCTCATGGGACTCCATGACTCCAAATCGGAGTCACCCTGACTTCGGCAGAGTTGTTGCGCTGCAACAAGTTCTGCCGGGGAAAGGAGTTTGTTTTGTCCTCAAATTAAAGAGGACAGAGCACAAGGTTTTTACCCCTTATTCTGCGGAGCTTGCTTCGCAGTTTAAGTTGGTGTGATTGTTGGGGAGAGGCGAACTGCATTTTTCTTCCTTGCTAAGGTTGAAATGCACCTTCCCTCTCCCCACTAAAACAACCCACGCACAGCCGTGGGGGAATATTACAACAGTCCCTTAGTTTCAGGGGCTAATTAGTTGTAATTGTAGATGCCGCTCTGGACGCCACCGTGTTGCGGGCTAAAGAGGCTGAAACTTAACAATGGACGGTGAACGCGGTATATAATCCGGGGTTATCCCGGTGTAGCCCTATTGTGGGCAGTTCTGTCCATGCACAGACTAAATTGTGCGCTCTTTATATATCTAACCCCAACCGGGAGAAAACAATTATCCCGTTGTGGGGTTTTGTGTTTTCTCCCGGTTTTGTTTTTTGTTGGATTTTTTAAAAACAAACGGAAAAAAAACAGGAGAGAAATTATGTTTATGACCGCCGACGCCACCGCCACCGCCACCGCCGACGAAAAAAAACTCAGCCCTGAAAAGGCTGACTTTTTGGCCTTTTTAAAAATAGCGGGAAAAATTGGCCCGCTGTATCCTGGACTCCCGGCAGGGTGTCCAGATGACTGCGGAAGATGTGAGGACTGGTATCGATGTCCTCACTACAACAGTTAGTAACCCACCCCCCCCACCGGGAGAAGCTAGTATCCCGTTGGGGGATTGCTATGTCTTCTCCCGTTTCTTTTTTTGTAAAAATAAGGAGAAAAAAATGAAAAAAATTAGAAATGCAACGCCCCACACCATAACGGTGTGGAAGAAGTCCGACCTCGTTGAGGCCGGACGCACTGGCTCAAACCAGTTCGCCCTCCCAGAGGGTGAACTGCCAACCCCTCTCCTGGTGCTGGCGTCGGAGTTTACTCCGGCTACGGCACCCAGGGTATCCGTAGGCCATGTGCCTACGGGGGAAACGGTTATGGGGGTCAAATTGTACGTCGCCAATTTTGGCGAACCGTACAATTTGCCTTCTGAAGAGGAAGGCACTCTCTGGGTGGTCAGCGCACTCGTTAAGAGTGCCTGCCCAGAGAGGCAAGACTTTGTCACAATCCTTGGCGCAGTCAAGGATCGTGACGGGCGCGTATGCGGTTGTACCGCATTCGCCCGGTAATAGAACCCAACAAGGGTAACACCTTCCCCCGCAAGCAATGCGCGGGTACTGGTGTTACCCTGAGTTGGCAAAATTTTCATATTATAGCCTCTAGCTGCCGAGAAGGAACGAACATTGTTCCTCTTGGACATGATTTTCTCCTTGCCATTTGGCTCGCTGAGAAATCATGAAAACAGCTAGAGGCTTTTTTTTGGGCCTAAATTCCTTAATTTGACATCTTTTTTTTACAATTATCCTTTTTTTTCAGTATGTTCTATACAAAAGGGTGGGAATTTATCGCTTCATTGACAAAATTGTTTTGTAGAAATACTTTTTATTTATGGTTTAATTCGATTTTAGTCTGTTTAATTCTTTATTTTTGAAGAATTCTCTTGCTAACCCCAAGAGTTAAGCAGGCAAGCGGAACACTTTATGTGTCGGTAATGGTGCCTAATCCGCGTGTGGACTTTTTGGTTAGGATAAATGATTCTTTTCCTAACCAAGATGCCAAGACCCGTGCAGCTAGAGGCGAAATGTCTCAATGATGTTGCAGCGTCTTGCAGGGCGTTCTACTCTGTTTTCACAGAAAGAATGCTGGCTCGGTTGAACTGCTCGTCTGTATAGGGCAATGTTTGATCAGCCACCTCACCACATTTATTTGTGGAGTATGCTTTTCATATTGTAGATAGTAAGCATAAGAGGCCAAAAAAATTTTGAGGTTTCTATGGCCTCATTTTATTGAACCCACAAGGGAGAAAAGTTTTCCCATTGTGGGATTTCTTTTTTCCTTTTTTTATTTTTAATGAAAGGAGAATTTACACATGACTTTTTCAAAAGTTGAAAACAAAGAGTTCATCTTGAATCGCATAGAGACTATCGTTGATCTCTTTGCGGAAGAAACCAATATCAGTTTGTCGAACAAGAGCATGATGCTCAAAGTGTTTGACAACGCCGCTCAGGAAGGAAGCCCGATTTATGAGGGGCCGGGCAATGCGATTTTTTTCGCATCCTTGGTCACGGCAATCTACTGCTCCGGGCGTGAAGTAGATTGCGCGATTTCCCTTCTTGGGGAAAAGGGCATTGTTGCCCATCTTGACTTCACGCCTTATTTTTTTTCTTAATCGAAATTTTGTCCAACCGGGAGAAAACAAGTATCCCGTGTGGGGTATTTTGTTTTCTCCCGATACTTTTTTAGGAGGAAAACATGGGATATAGATCAAACGTCGGTCTTTGCTTTACAAAAACAGCAGCCGATCTATTTAACAAGTCCGTAAAGGAGTTAACGTCTCTTTCATTGATTGGTGCAATAGATGATATTGTTTTATCTGCAACTTTTTACAAATCAGAAGAGGCTACTGCTTATGTATGGCCTAGCATCAAATGGTATTCATCTGAACCGGACATAGGTTTTATTATGTCCTTTTTGGGAAATCTTGAATCAGAAGAATATTTTCTCATTATTATTACTGAGGAAGATATTGAAACTTTTGGCGGTTATACAGATAATCCTTTTTGCATGTCTATTCTTCGCACGATAGAGATAGATGCTCCGTCTGTCTCTTCTACAAACAAGAGGCTATATTAGCCATTCGATTTGAGTAACAAAGCCAACCCCAACCGGGAGAAAACAGTATCCCGCGTGGGGTATTTTTGTTTTCTCCCGATACTTTTTTAGGAGGAAAACATGGGCAGAGGAATTTCCTTGTACGACAACGCCATAATGTTTCGTCCTTCGTCTTATGACGAACCTGATGAAGAGGGCGTTGATTTCGAAATTGAGTTCGAAGAACTCAAAAACACCATTGCCACTATCATCAAGGGGGATACCTCGAATGAGTGGCAGAAAAGTTATTATCTGCGTCATCTCCAGGTGATCGCGGAAAATGACAAACTGCAAGTGTGTGCCGAGTACGAAGACACATATTTGCAACTGGTGGTTCTCCCGAAATCCTATTCCATATGGATGAAGGAGAACAAGGCTTTGGCAGACGATGAAACGTCAGGCTATGGCTACACGAATGACAGAGGCGAATGGATTGAAGAAGTCCTTCGTCCTTATTCTGTTGATAGGGATGCCAGACGGCTGTTCCGAAAACTGATTGTCCTCCTTGGGCATGAAAAATTTTCGGTACGGACATCAGCCTGGACTTCCTGCCAGGTCAGAGCAGAGTCTTTTAAAGCAGTCCAAAAGGCTGCTTAAGGAGAAAACATGGAAACAATATTTAACATTCGAAACACCCTTGGATTTCCTGTGGGAATTTTTTCCCATATGGGTATTTCCAAGGTATGGCAAAACGGAAAGATGCAATGCTTTATCCCTGAAGGGAAAGAAGCAGAGCCTTTTGACGTTCTGCCAGTGGAAAACATCGACCCTAATAGCCTTCCTGTTCTGGACGGTGTTGATTGGTTGGTCGATGAGTCGGTCAAGGCCGCTAACCCTTCCCGAAATGATCTTGTGACCATGTTGAACGTGGTTACGGATTGTCAGGGAAAGATTTGTGGATGCCTCGCATTCACATAAAGCTGTATTTTCTTTTTTTTAATACCCCCAACCGGGATACAAGAAGTCCCGTGTGGGGCTTTTTTATCCCAATCTACAAGGAGTAGAACATGAACAAGGTGTTTTTGATTGGCAGACTCGGCAAGGACGTTGAATTTCGTTATTCGCAGAGCGGTTCCCCGTTCGGAAATTTTTCAATCGCTGTTGACGCTTCCTATAACAAGGATGGTCAAAAGGTTGAAAAGACGTATTGGTTTGATGTTTCTTGTTTTGGACAGACGGCTGAACTTGCGGCCAATTTCCTTCACAAGGGCAGCAAAGTTCTTGTTGAAGGCAACCTGGAAGTTCAGGAATGGCCAGACCGGGAAACTGGTCAAAATCGTTCCAAGGTCACTGTCCGTGCCCAGAGGCTAGAATTCCTCTCTCCAAAGAGTGAAAACACTGGCGGCGGCAGCAACTATGATGGTGGGCAGAATGCTCCTCATCAGAATAGCGGTCAAGGCCAGTATGGTGGACAATCACGCAACCAGAATCAGAATCAGGCACCTCGCCAAAATCAAAACCAAAGCCAAAGCCAAAGCAGAACCAACGCCCAGAGCGGGCAATGGGATCGCAATGGTGGCGGGAACCAGGGCGGTGGTAATCAGAGTTGGAATGGCAACCAAAACCAGGGCTACGGCAACCATGCCGAAGACCTTGGCCCTGCCTTTCCTTCCGAGGCCGCAGGCATGGACGATGTCCCCTTTTAGACGCCGAATGAATCAATTAAACCAGCAACTTAATTGAATGAAGGAGGTTTTATGCCAAGGGAAAGTTGTTCGTGCGGCTCTGGAAAGGAGCCTTTTTGGTTCTACGATGCAAGGGGGATTCCCCTCTGCCTCGTTTGTACCAAATGCAAAAAGGAAAAATTGTCCGGCTATCGGCCTGAAGTTTTGAGCGATCAAAACTATTGGGTTGATGAGCCAATAGACAATTAGAAAAGCCTTTAGCTTACCCGGACGGGAGAGAACATTTCCCGTAAGGGCATGTTTTTCTCCCGTCTTTCACTGAATCAAGGGAGGAAAGCTATGTTTTATAAGCTAAAGGCTTATTTTTTAACCCGTAGATACGGGAAGTTCAATTTTTTCTGGAATTTCCGCAGAATTTTTAAACACTTGCTGTGGCTGAAAAGAAACAGAGGGAAGTATTTCCTATTGGAGCTTCAGGCCGCGTGGCAATTGAAGTATGCGGAACAAGGCTTCAACATTATAGAGAAAAAATGGGCATTTACGCAAATTCGGAGTTTCGATTTTTGCGTAGCTTCTTTCCGTTCAAGTCAGCGGAGCCAATATGAACGCAATCTGGATCAAATTATCCGGCGTCATAAAGGAAAATTTTACTTTTTTTAAGGAGAAAATGCATGAAAAGCTACATGCTTCTTTGCTCCTTGACTGATCTCGCGCTTCTGTCGAGAGATCGATACAAGGAGTTTTTTGCGGCTACCTCTCCTGAACAAGGGGCAGAGTTAAAAAAACAGGCGGATCAAATTCTCGTTCCATCCTTCAAGATGGCAATGGGTGATGATTCAGTAAAAATGCCTAGTCTTGGTATTATGATGGTTTATTACCGTTGTAACCAACTTGGCAAAGTAATCCCTTGGGTTGCACATGTGTTCCTTTCAGGGCATCAAGCGGTTTTTGATCCTGATGACCTGATAGAATTTGATTGGGAGGTGTCGCATGAGTAACGTCCCCAACACAAATATGGCGTTATGGGAAATAATGACTCCCGTAGAAGACATATACAAAACAAGCATCCTCGCCTCTGACGGCAAGCTTTTGACTTCCGTTAAGGCGTATGAGGCCATACGCCGCATGACCCAAGTTTTTGGGCCAATCGGCTATGGATGGGGCGTCAAGGTTCTGGAAACCCTCAAGCAAGGGGTTACTTTCCAGATGCGAGTCGAGTTGTGGTATAAACCCCACTGCTTTGACTCCGCTATCCCTCCTACTGAAATCGCCCATGTGGAAGCATGGGGGGGGACTGATTACCACGACAACGATTGGGATATGGCAAAAAAAGCCATGACCAACGCCATGTCGAAGGGCATCAGTTTCCTTGGTTTCGCTTCAGATATTTATCTGGAGAGCAGGGAGCAGCCCCCTTCTTCCCCACCATCACCTTCGACACCGCCACCCACTAAGCCAAGAAATGGCGAGGAAAGAAATATCCTCGCACATGATTGGGACGGTCTGGCTCAATTCTTCATTGATACGCAGCTTCCTCATCTTGAGGGGTATCGCTATCAGTGGAGATTCGTCAAAGATCTCGGTATGTACGCATTTTCATTACGGAACGTACCCTCTGGTGCTTCGCAAGAGGTGCTTCGGTCTGCCGGGTTCAAAGTTCACATGGACGAAAAGACCCGTGCGGTCACATTTTACGTCCATGTTCACCCAGATTTTTTGTTGTCATTGGAGCAAACTCCTGAATTTTTGCAGTTTTCTGCATCTCGGCGGGGTTCTTCACTACAGCAACAGTAATCCTCATCAAATCCCTAACCAAAAGGGGAGATTGTGCATAGCTACTCCCCGAAGGGATAGTTGTGTGCAGTCTCTCCTTTTTTATTGAAGGAGAATGACCATGCAACAAGTTCTTGAAAATTTTATTTTGAAGTCTCTTGCCGCTCAAAATCAGCGGCGTACTGCCAAGTCTCTTGGCAATCGGGCACTGTATATCGGTGCATCCGACATTGCTACATCTTTTGGCTGCGAACGGCGAGTTGTCTTGAACAAGACACTTCCCGAAGACGAAGCCGAGGAAATTAGCATAAAAAGCCTTCTCTCTCTTGAGAGAGGCCATTGGGTTGAAGCCGGAATCGGCAAAGCCCTGGCTTCAAAGGCATCTCATTTCCTTTCCGGTGTCAGCATCGACTTTAAAACCGAAGCTGGAACACCAGTTCAGATCCACCCTGACTTTATTGTTCTGGGGAAGGATCAAATCGTAGTCTTTGAAGTCAAAAGCGTCAAAGACATGGGAAAAACCTCCAGGGTCGAACACCAGGCCCAAACCCAATGCCAAGTATCTGCCTTAAAGAAATTATGGGCTACGCCTGCTTTTTCAATGGGTGATCATATCAAGAAGGCAACATTTCCGATGTTGGTTTCTATGGCCTTGGGTAAGGCGTACACAGATACACCTCCTGAAATTGTCGGAGTGGTGCTGTCTGTTGCTCCTGAAGATTTTTTTGTCTCGCCGCCAATAATCCCGAACAATGCGTTTTGGGATCTGTTGCAAAAGAAGGCAGACGATCTTTGGAAGAAAGTTCAAAGTCCTGAGATTGAACTCAGGGCCGCACGGGGGATTTATCTCTTGTGTGATTTTTGTCGGCATATCGCTGACTGCCCCAATTTCGCCAGTACCAATACTGTCGTTGGGGTAAAAGAGAGGGTAATGGCCCTCAAGGAGATAAAAGCGGCTCAAAAAGAGCTCGATGCCGAGGAAGAGTCCTTGAAGGAAGAATTGAAGTCATTCGCTTCTGCTGGTGGTCTTATGGGCCTCTGGCTGGAAGAAGATGGATTCAAGGCCAAGGTTGCCATGCAGCCAGGGCGAAAGTCTTTCGATGAAGACCTGCTTCGGCAGAAGTTGGAACAGGAACACGGTCTTTCCCCGGAAGTTATCGACAAGCTTTTTGGGGAATGCACTTCGTTCGGCACTCCTTTCATGCGTGTGAACACGCATGAGGCAAAGGAACCGTCTGAAAAGAAGGCAAAGGGAAAGAAGGCGCAAGCCTCTGACTCGAAGGCTGTTTCTGTTTCTGATCCGCAACTCATGTCGTCTGAACAGGCGGCATGATGCTTACAAAATTAACCCCTATGAGGGAGAGCACTACTCCTGAAAAAGGGGTGTGTTCTCCCTTTTTACATTGGAGGACAATATGGTTTATGTAGCTAATATTGAAAAAGTCGAAAATCCTCGTGAGTTTATCGAGGCATACTCTCGGCATTGCGCCGAGGTCGGCAAGAGGAACGAGTCCAACAAGCCTGAACAGCGGTTGGATTCTTTTTTTGGCTCATTGCAAAATGAGCTTGAATTAAAAAATCAGGCCAAGGAGTTGCAAAAACAGCTTTCTGTGGCTTTGAAGCTTTATCACCCGGAAGAACGTGGGCTTCGTTCCTGCATTTCCGGGCTGCTTAAGGCTCAAGGGAAAATGTCATGCTCCTGGTTTGTGGAGCGATCCAAAAATGTTCTTCGGCTCCATCAGGAGTTTCACTCGTATCGTATGCAGGTGAAAGAAGAACGAAAAAAGGTAGATGCCTGGATTCTGAATGAGTCCAGGGAGTATATGAAGAATATATCTCCCAAGTCTGCCTTTTTCATTAAATCGGCTATCCAGGCGTATGAGAACTGGAAGGCCGAAAAAGATGGGCGGCAATCAGAGAAGCAACCCCATGTTCTGTTGGGCTATTCTGAAAAACTGTCGTCCACGGACTTGCTTTGCCTGCTTGAAAAGCTGGAAAAGCAGAATTTGCCCCGGCAAATAAAGTTGGCAAGTTAGTCTTAATACCGAAAACCCTTGCGGGAGAAAAGATGTCCCGTATGGGCCGTCTTTTCTCCCGTTTTAATTTACAGGAGAAGTTATGGCTCGATTGGGTTCCAAACAACGGAAAGGGTTCTATGCCTTTCCCCCGCAGTTGTTGCCTCATGTCACAAAATGGCTGAAGGTGGCTAATCCTGAAAAAACTACCATCCTCGACCCGTGCGCGGGTGAGGGTGAAGCAATTGCCGAATTCGGCAAACTTTTGTCTTTGTCACCGGAGCAACTCTATTGTTCCGAACTGGACGAAGAACGAGCTATTGAATGCGAGGCACAGGGGATGCCAACTATTGTTGGTGACGCTACAGGGGATTCTTCATTTCCTATAGTTTCAGCCTTTTGGCTGAACCCGCCTTATGACGTGACCTCTACAGGTCGGCGTCTGGAGCATTTGTTCCTGGCTCGGTTAAAAAGATACCTCCGCAATCTGGGGGTACTCATTTTTATTGTCCCTTTCCATATACTGCAAAGGGATGAATTTAAGGAGATGCCAGATTATTTTAAGCATCTTCGTATTCTCCTCTTTCCAGTGGATGATGACCCATACGGCCAATGTGTTCTTATGGGCCTCAGAAGTCAGGGGAAGGTTGAGGCAGAACGAGAAAACTGGAAAAAACAGTTGGCAAATCCAAGGTCACTCCTTGACCCGCCTGAATTCAAATACGTCATACCGGAATCTCCGGTTTTGACGGGGGATGAACTGAAACGGGTGTTTTATTCCCGTTCCCTCACTGACAGAGGAATTCTGTCTTTGATGGATGGCGAAAACAAACACCTGTTTGGTGAGCTTCATTCCGTAAAATTCGCAGAAGCACAGAAGGGCATCACGTCCTTGATGCCTCTGCGTACAGGCCATCAGGCTTTGGCTTTGGCCGCTGGTGCTTTCAACGGTGTGTATCGTGATCCCGAATCAGGGAACACCCTTGTTGTCTTGGGAAAGACGACAAGAACCGTAGAAGATGTTTCCAGGGAAGAAGATCAAGAAGCGGATAAAACACGGGAACGTGTGATACCCACATCTGAAGTCTTGGCCTGGGATTTAACCCAATCGTGCGAGCAGAACGAAGTCGTTCTTTGCTCATACAAATAGGGAGAACGTATGGAAGAACATATTGAGTTCCCTAAAGTTGATGGTGAGAAGGTATGGCTTACACAGGTCATTTCCATGAACACCAACGGCGTAAACAGGCTCATAAAGGCGGTTTTCATTGGCGCACCTGTTGCCATAGAAGCTGTATGGGCCAGACTTGTTGAGCGGCAAACCCTTTCCTTTGAAAATGGTTTCTCGCTCAAAATTGAAGACCTGGCTGTTGATGTTCCTGCAAAGGCATCATCGGTCAGACGAAAACTGCGGAATTCTCCGCACATGCTCTTGTCAGTCGTCAACCCCAACGGCATTGGCCTCATCGGGCGAAAGACAGATATGAGGCATGTATTGTACGGGCAACTCCAACAACGGGGTGTGCCTTATACCCAAGCATGGGATGAGTATCTTGTCCCTGAAATGGGTGAGTGGCTCGTTCCCCTGCACAGCTTCAATGTCTCGCAAGACAAAGAAGTTGTTTATTTCTGCAAAGTTCCATCACAGGAACAATGCTTTAACCTCTTTCGTCTTTTTATGAAGGACTTGGAAGTTTTAGCCAGAAAGGAGTTGTTAAATGGATCTAATAATTAAGGAGAAATCCTTGAAAGATTTTGTTGTTGGGTTGAAGGATCAGCTTAACAACAAAGTAAATGGCTTTTTTTCCGTCAGCTTCAAACCTGGGGAAGAGAGTCATTTTACAATACTCAAAAGAGTGGCTTCGGCATTGTTTCCGAAAAAGCCGTATGCCGCTCAAACAGTGGCTATTTCGGCACTGATCAAGGGCTTTTGTAAAAAAAGAGTCCTTGGATTGGTCGCGGAAATGGGGTGCGGCAAAACGCTGCAAGCCACCTATGTGACAAAATTCTGGGCAGAAAAAAAAGGGTATCCTACCCGGAACCTTATTCTTTGCCCTCCAACCCTTATCTCCACATGGAAAGAAGAAATTCAAGAAGTGTTGGGTGATAAGGCAAAGGTCGTTGACGCAAACGGCCTTGATGCCATTGCGTTGCTCTCAAAGCTTCGCAGTGAGCCGTTTATTCCTGCAAAAATGGAATACTGGATCATTGGCCTCAACCGCATGAAAACTAATGCGGCATGGGAATCAAAGCTTCTGGTGAACAGGGCTGGCAGATTAATTTGCCCCCATTGTTTCACCGTACAAGCCAAGAGTTCCCTGGCCGATGAAGACGGCAAAGAAGCTGAAGGGGATTTTTCCTATTCGGTTCATGATGAAAACGAATGGGAGTTGAAACACAGAAGAACAATTTGCTGGCAATGCGAGTCTCCGATGTGGGGCAACAAATATCCTCATGAAACGACCTATGCTCCAGTGCTTTTTATCAAAAAGTATCTGAAGCGGCACTTTCATTTTCTTGTGGCCGATGAGGTTCACAAGATGAAAGGTGGAGAAACCCTCCAGGGTGCGGTACTTGGTCAATTGGCTGAAACTTTGCCCAAGACGCTGATACTCACAGGCACCTTGTCCGGTGGTAAAGCGTCTGATGTGTTCTACCTCCTTCAGCGCGCCTATGCGCTCAATTATAGGAGAGAAGAACGAGCAACAAAGCTGCCCTCGTATTCCGAGCTTTCAAAATTCGTAGAAAAGTACGGCTCCATTGAACGGGTATACAAGAAAACCCGGTTTGTTGACGCTTCTACAGGTCGGCATTCCAAGGAAGCTTCGACCATCCGTGAGTTGCCCGGTATTTCACCTGAACTGCTGGCGCATATCTTCTTGGAGCATACAGTCTTTTTGCGGATATCAGACATATCCGATGCCCTGCCTCCCTACAAGGAAGTGCTGGAATTCGTGGATATGGACGATGAAGCAAAGGCTATTTACGATGAATTTGAAGTAGATATCCGAGGCATTATTCAGGCGCAGATGTATTCAAAAGATCGGGATATGCGGATAGTAGGGCAGATGATGTCCTCTCTCATGGCATGGCCCGATGTGCCTGAAAAAGCAATCGAAATAACCGACAAAAAAGGTGACATGGTTGCAAGCCTTCCTGCGCTTGATGCCGAACTCCTGACGCCCAAAGATGAACGGCTGATTGAATGCGTTCAAGAAGCCAATTCTCAAGGGCGAAAATGCCTTATCTTCGTAGAATATACGGGGATGGGCGCATTGTCTCATGTAGAGAAGCGATTGACCGATGCAGGTCTTCGCGTCTTGGTCATGAAACCTTCCGTTCCAACTCACAAACGGCTGGAATGGATTCGGAACAAGATGGCAACAGGGTTGTATGACAATCTTATCTGCCATCCGAAGCTCGTTGAAACCGGGCTTAACCTTCGGGAATTTCCTGAAATAATTTTCTTTCAAACTGGATTTTCGACATTCGTTCTGCGTCAAGCCTCACGCCGATCCTGGCGTCCTGGGCAGAAGCAAGATGTGATAGTTCGATTCTTCATTACAAGAGGAACAATTCAGGAAAAAGCAATGGCGTTGATAGCCCAAAAGCTTCAAAACGCCTTGATCCTTGAAGGGGAGCTTTCGGACAAAGGGCTTGTTTCCCTGTCAGGCAGTAACAGCGTTAGCGACCTCGCTCGTGAAATGCTGTCTGCAACCGATGGAGAGAATTCTCTGGAATCCATATTCGCTTCATATCGAGCAGCAGAAGAAAGCGCACTAACAGCTTCCACCGCTGAATTTGAGATTCCGCAAGGGATTGAAGAAGTGGCAGAGGAAGATATCAGCGTAGAATCTGTTGAGTCTACCGAAAGCGTTGAACCAATTGTCGTAGAACCCGTTGCCGTTTCTGTATCACAGGAACAGTCTGTTCAGGACAGAGAGATTCGAAAAGCTCAAAGTCTTGCTCAGATGCTTCGAGGTCTTCGCGCAGTTGGTTCTGTTGATCCATCTCCATATGACAGATTTTTGCTGTCTGGCAAAATCAAGCGTACAGACGTGGTTATTTCCACGACCGCTGACGGCAAGATAGCCATTGGCAGCAAGATATATCCGTCTGAGGGGAACATTGTTTTTGAAAAGGAATTTGGCGTGTTGCTGGATTCCTACATCTTGGTTCCACAACCAAGTCTTTTCGGCAATGGATACACCATCTATGCCGCTTAATTACAATAACCCATTAGGGGAGCATCATTCCCCCTGTGGGGCATGGTGTTCCCCTTAAACATTTAAGGAGAATCATCATGTTTAAAAAAATATATTACCGTTTGCTTTTCCTTTTGACCAAAGGTTCCATCCGGCAGGATGTAAAACGTGCGTTTGTGTGTGAAAGTTGCACGGAAGTGTTTTTCGATTTCGAAAAGTATGATTTTGCCAAAGATAAGTTTGGCGATGTCTACTGCACGAAGTGCGGGTGCTATAATGTGTACGATTCTAACACTGGAGAAATGGTCAATAAGCAAATGATGGAGGATTTAATAAAGAGTCATCCGTATATTCCAGAAAGCGATACTGACTATATCAGTCGGGGTATTGCGGAAATGAAAAAAAGGGCAATAGAAGCCAGTGATTTTATTGAAGCAACGGATGTAACCTTTGAGCGTCAAACGCGTGAGCGTCAAACGCTTAAATGGTTACGATATTTTCATCGAAACCTACCTGCTCACCAGCAGGAGATTTTGGTAAAGCTTATTTCAGACTCTTATGACATTAGCACAGCTAATTATCGAAGGGTCAAAAGATGTGAAGCTAGTTCCAGAAATAGGTATTCGAAAAAAATTGACGAATGCTTTGAAGAATACGAACGGTGCGAGTATGTCTACTCAGCAGATTAGCGTAATTTGAAAACCCAATAAGGGGAACATCATTCCCCTGTGGGGCGTGGTGTTCCCCTTTTTTAAATGAAGGAGATTCATCATGTTTAAGAAGATATATTATCGTTTGTTGTACGCTTTCACCAAAGGGTTCATCCGACAGGATGTAAAACGTGCTCTTGTGTGTGCGAGTTGCACAGAGGTCTTTCTGGATTTTGAAAGACATGATTTTGCCAGAAACATAAATGGCGAGATCTACTGCACCGAATGCGGGTGCTATTCTGTGTATAATTCTGCCACTGGAGAAATGGTCAATAAGCGAATAACATCCAACACCATTCAATTACCGCTGGCTTTACCAGAAGGTGATACCAGCTTTGTAGCTCGCAAAATATCGGAAATCGAAAGAGATGCGAGTTACTATCGTGCTTTTATGGATGGTACGAACTTGACCATCGAGCGTTATGTCCTTTCGGAGCTTCGAAGTCTTCGCCAAAATTTTTCAGCTTTCCAGCAAAAGATTTTGGAGAGGCTTATTGTAGACACTTACGATATTAGCACTCCGAATTATCGGAGAGTCAAAAGACGTGAGGTAGGAGATCGGAAGAGATATTGGCGACATCTGCGTGAATTACACTCGGAGTACGAACAACGGACGAATTATTTCATCGGTTAGTATTTCGGAATTGATATCTAGCGAAAACTGGCAAATCACCCATCAAGGGGAACATCATTTCCCCTATGGGGCATGGTGTTCCCTTTTTACCCTTAAGGAGAATCATCATGTTTAAGAATACATACTTTTCCGTTCTCAATTTCCTGTCCGGTGGCAAGATATCCGGTTTGGAGGCTTATGTTTCTGAATTGGAATCTTCTGTTTCTGAATTGGTCAACCTCCGAGACGAAGATTGCGAAAAATTCGACGGTGAAAAGACACGGCTGGAAAAAAAATTGGCAGAAGCCAAGTCTTTACGGGCGTATCTTTTCAGAGAAGTGACACATGAGGAAATGCTTGAGTTTATGACACAAGAAGAAGCCTCTGCTATGAAAGGTTGTGGACAGTATTTTGAATTGTATGAGCCAAAAATTGTCGGCAAATACCTTTCAATACTGAGAAATGGAAAATCCAATATGGAGCAAATTGAAAGGTCTTTGCACAGTTCCGGGTTCGATCTTTCTGATGAAGGCTTTGAAGCAGCTTGTCAGGGAGAAGAGGACGCATGGGCTGAAATTCGGGAAAATCAAGAATAATGTGAGAGTTCATCCTTTTCAAGAGGGTGCGCTCTTTTAATTTTTAGGAGAACAAAAATGAGAAAATTTCTTGATGTTCAAACCAGATATAAGGCTCAGAAGCTTGCTCCTTGGGCTTGTGTAATAGTCAGGGTGATCGGAGGCTTTATGGCCTTTGAATTTCTGGACGACTACAAAATCTGGAGGAATCAAAAATGATCCGAACTCTGGAGGCAGGAACCTTCTACATGGCTTGGAATCTTGTTCCTTGGGCTTGTTTAATCGTTAAAGTGGGCAATGGATGCTTTATCGCATTCGATTCTCTGAGTGAATACAAGGCTTGGTACAAAGAAAAAAGAAAACAAAAAAGGAGTTCTTAGGATGGCAACGCCAAAAATTAAAAATGCCTTGAGAGAAATTTTGGAATTTCTGCTGTCTGACAAAGAGCAGTTCGTCAGTGTTGAAGCCTACGAAGAACGCAAAAAGGAAGTAATCGTTCATTTTTATGACGTTTACGACCATATTTGTGGTGAACCGAAAGGCGATGCTGCTGAATAGCTGATTTTTGTCATACTGTAAAAAAAAATAACCCATTAGGGGAACATCATTCCCCTGTGGGGCATGGTGTTCCCCTTTAAAACTTTTAGGAGATCGCCATGTTTGACGCAGAAGTACAAAAAAAGGCTCTTAACATTTTCTTTGACCATGTTTCCGAAAAGGAAACGGCCTACAAACAGGAAATTGCCAAGCTCGAAGCAAAGGTGCTTGAGCTTGAAAAAGAGCTTGAAAATTCCCAAGATCCCATGAGGGCCACATTCGTGAAAGCGGGTACACGCCTGCTTGCCATGTCGATGGTTCCCTGGGGTGTAACGACTGCCAAGGTCGAAGATGGCTATTGGGTGTTCGCTTCGCATGAGGCGTACATCTTGTGGCACACGCATAACATCATTGAAGACAATCCAGGGATTCTGGACGAAAAGCCTGAAAACAGGAAACTGTTGAAGGTCAATTCCAGATACATGGCCAAGAAATTGGCTCCGTGGGCCTGGATGATTGCGAAGGTTAAAAGTGGGTTTATCGCTTTTCCTTCGTGCGAAAGTTATCTTCATTGGAGAATTATCTCCGATTCCGACGAAACGGCAGCAGCCGTTGCCGGATAACACAAAAATTACCCATTAGGGGAACATCATTTCCCCGTGGGGAGTGGTGTTCCCCTTTTTTTTTGGGGAGGACACAATGAAAAATGAAAAGAAGTCCCGTTATTACGGGACATTTGTGAAGGTTATTCGGAGATCTACCAATGGAATGCTTGAAGTCCGCGAAGGAATCTTACGCGGATACCTGAAGTCGCTTGTGTTTATTGACACTGGCGACATCTTTTTTGAGCAGTTTCCCGTAGGCACTGCTCCGGGCCATTGGTTGGTTATGCCAGCGAAAACAAAGCTGGAAATCATCAAGGCTCCTCAGCAGCCTGTGGAAGAAAAAACAGTTGTTGTTCGTAAAAAAGTGGCTCCCAGAGTCACTGTTGGCGATCTGGCTGACCTTTCTTCCTATGATTCCTCGGAAACCGAATCTTCCTGGCAACCCAATTCCTGGCATCAGGAACTGGAAGATCTGCCAGAATACTATCCCGTCACCCCTGTGATGGACGCGGAGGCGTATAATGAATTTGCAGAATAAACATCTTGAGTTGGAAGCATGGAGCAATTCTGCTCCTGTGAGTGCAAACCTGTTTGAACGGGCAACCGATCAACAGGCTAACCAACACAAAAAAATGCAGCAACTTCCGGTTGATGTGTTTTCTGTTGTAACGCCAAACACGCCAAACTTTTTGGATTACTGCATTTCTGATGAAATGTTGTATGACCTCTGGGTTTGGCTTCAGGGCGACACTCCCTTGTACCTTTACGGCCCTACGGGATGCGGTAAGAGTTCAGGGATTACGTTTCTCGCATCATTGATGCGAATTCCCCTGTTTAACCTCATCGGACAGTACCACACAGAAGTACAGGACTTTTACGGTTCCCGTACCGCTGTCAATGGGACTGTCGGATTTGAATATGGGCCACTTACCCTGGCCTATAAGTTTGGTGGGTGGTTTCTTCTTGACGAAATAGATGGACTTAACCCTTCTCTGGCGTTGGGCCTTAATACCGTCTTGGACGGTCGGCCTATTGTTTTGGAGAATGGGGAAGTTGTCCATCGGCATCCCAGGTTTCGATTCATTGCCACTGCCAATACCAATGGCATGGGCAGTGACGAAAATGGTGTCTACCAAGGCACTAACCGGATGAACCTGGCCTTCTTGGACAGGTTTTTTGTTATGGAGGCTTCGTACCCTCAACCAGAGGTGGAGAAATCCATTCTGGATGTTTTTTGCCCTACCACAACTTATATCCATGATACAATGATTCAATTTGCGAACTCTGTCAGGAGAAATTTCATGGGTATTGAAGAAGGTGAGACGACGAATACCAACCCGCATGGTGTTCAGTATGACGTAACCTTTTCAACACGAAGCCTTATTAAATGGGCTTCGTTAATTCCGTTCTATGCGGAGTTTCCCGGTAAGGAATCAGCAATTGTGTTGGCATTGAAGCGATCCCTCGCCAATATCGCCAGCCCTGAATGCAAGGAAGCCTTGCTTCAGTCTTGTGACCTCTTCTTCCCGTCTGACATGGATTGGGATGAAGCGGTTGATTCCGACACCTCGGAATATAACGAGAATCAAAATTATTAACGCCCGTTGGGGAGAACATTATCGCCCCAATCAGGGTGAAAAATGCTCTCCCTTTTTTCATAAATTTTTTTTTTTAAAAATTAGGAGAATACCATGAATATGCACAATGATTCCTTTGACGTTTCCAGTGACAATGGCAATTTTGACCTGAACCTTCACGACAAGTCACTTTTCACTACTCTGGATATCAATATCTGGAGTGGTTGCAAGAAGTTGACACCGAAAGATTTCGGGTACAACGCCGACCTGCTTCCTCCTGGGAAGCTGGCGTCCTTGGGCACCAAAAAGGTTTTCAATCCGTCATACCTCGATCCCTTCAAAAGGATACGGTATGACGTGGGCTATTTTTTGGCTCAATACAGCCTTTCCTTCGCCAAGGGGTTCATTTACCCCCTGGCCTCCGCTGATTTTATCAATGAGCGACTTGAAGAGGAAAAGGAAAAATTCATTGAAAAGAAGCGGCTCTTCTTGAACGACTATGAGTCGAATATGGAGGAGTGGCTTCAGGAAGCAGACAACGCCCAATGGCGGCATCTGATTTCAGGAAGTATGGTCGATGTGGCGTATGTCGCCAATCGCTTCAACTTCCGGTGGTATACCATGTCTTTCAATCCGGCAGCTAAAAGCGGCCAGTTGGAAGAGGCGGTTATAAATCTGCCTACATCGGTTTTTGCCGATGTAGTTGATTCGGCCAAGAAACTGATGCTTTCTGCTCGTGAAGAGCAAAAGGTTCAGACGAACCAAAAGGCAATCGGGCCTTTTGAGCGGATTATGGAGAAGTTGAACCGAATGCGGTTCTTCAACCCAAAGGCCGCAACCTTGGCCCGTGGGATCGAATTGGTACTCAACACCCTTCCGGTGGAAGGGACTATTGTTGGTGCCGATTTCCAACGTCTTCTTTCTTTGGCGAATTCTCTTTCGTCAATGAAAGGGATCTCTTCCTTGGTCAAGAAGATCGAGGAAAATCCCGAAAGCCTGATTGAAACGGAAGAATCTCTCGCTGTCAGCGAAGAAGAATCTGTTTCTGTGGCTGATGAGTCGGATGGTGCCACTGGCATTGTTCCGATTCAGGAAGATGTTGTCTCTGAAGACATAACAGGAACAGGCATTGTACCTGTTGATTCTGTTGCTTCCGAAGAGTTGGAAGTCGCAACGGAAGAATCTGTTGAGGATTCCGTTGTAGATCCTGAAATCGTATCTGTTCCAGAAGAAAACTCGGCTCCTGCTGAATCCCTGGAACAGGAAATTATCAGCGAAAGCGTTCCTGCTACGGGGATCATTCCTCTTGCTTCGGAATCAGTAGAGGTTGTTCCTGTTCAGCAACTCGAAAGGGTTGCGGAAGAAATTCCAAATGGACAGGCTTCTTCGGTTGAAGACGTTTCGTCAATTGATGAAAGTGCTTTGGCCGGGATGTTCAACCTCAAGGTTGATACATCCATCCCGAAAGCCAGGTCTTTCAGAAGACCGACAACGGCTTTGGCCGAGGTTTAATTCACCCTTACGGGAGACACAAATTCTTCCGCAAGGGGGGTCTGTGTCTCCCCGATAAAAGGAGATGGAAATGTTGAACAAGCATTTTTTTAATAGTCTGCCTCTAGTTGCAGCAACCCTCAGTAAAAAGCTTGGCATTTCCGTCAGGTTTTTTGGGGATCAGGCCAAGGTTACCTATGAAACACGGGTGATTACAATGCCTGCCGATTCTTTTTTCGATAATTCTGAAAAGAATATTTCTCTAAAAAAAGATTTGGCATTGGGCTATATAGTCCATGAGGCGGCGCACCTTACGTTTTTTAAAGAGGAAGAGTTATCTGCGGTAGAAGACCTTACCAAGCTTGAACGATACTTTTTTGGTGCCTTGATTGACGGTCGTGATGAAAGACTTATGACCCAAAAATACGCAGGGGCGCAAAGGTATCTGTGGCTTTTGGCAAAGGAAAAATTGAAAATTGCGCTGGAGGGTCTTTCCAATGCGACCAGCGCATTGTCATATTATTTACTCTTTTATGTCCGATTCATCGGGCAAAAAGGGCGTCATTCTGCGGAAGTCTCCAATAGTCGTAAAAAACTTTTGGTGTATTTGCCTGAAGATTTAATCAGGCTCATGGAACTGGTGGCCCACGAAGGAGTGTTCGCCAAAACCCGGTTCGAGATTCGGGATGCGGCGATAAAAATGACAAAGTTGCTTACGGATTATTTAAAGCAACAACAGGAACAACAGCAAGAAGAAGAACAAGAGGAATCTGAATCTGGTAACGGAGAAGACGAACAGCCTCAAAGCAGTTCTGATTCCGAAGCCCCAGGGGATGAAGAATCAGAATCTCAAGAAGAGCAAGGCTCGGACGAAGGTTCGGGT
>JGI994J12354_10000571_pt1 | contig 36451 bp, 45 predicted proteins | sample IntmicLarv3ML3BL_FD_12354 | JGI IMG/M metagenome (IMG submission 12354) | reverse complement strand
GGCGGTCGACGGATATTCCGGAGACAGCATCGCCGTCAAGGTGAACAATGTCTCAGTGGGAACCGCGATCCAAGGAACCAACTTCACATGGTATGTCAGGAATGGCAACACGGTGGAAGTAGCCGCATCTACGAACTTCTCGTATTGGACCGCTACCAATGTGACCCTGGCGAATTACGGTGTTGCGACCACGACCACGACCGTAGGTGCATCGGCCCCGACCATCACGGGATACTTCGGTAACCTGCTGATGACNGTNGCGGTCGACGGATATTCCGGAGACAGCATCGCCGTCAAGGTGAACAATGTCTCAGTGGGAACCGCGATCCAAGGAACCAACTTCACATGGTATGTCAGGGATGGTAACACGGTGGAAGTGGCCGCATCGGCGCACTTCACATATTGGACCGCTACCAATGTGACCCTGGCGAATTACGGTGTTGCGACCACGACTACGACCGTAGGTGCATCGGCCCCGACCATCACGGGATATTTCGGTAACCTGCTGATGACGGTGGCGGTCGACGGATATTCCGGAGACAGCATCGCCGTCAAGGTGAACAATGTCTCAGTGGGAACCGCGATCCAAGGAACCAACTTCTCATGGTATGTCAGGAATGGCAACACGGTGGAAGTGGCTGCATCGGCGCACTTCACATACTGGACCGCTACCAATGTGACCCTAGTGAATTACGGTGCTATAACCACAACGGCAACGGTGGGTGCATCAGCCCCGACCATCACGGGATATTTCGGTGTCACTGAGATGACTGTATCGGTTGACGGGTCCACCGTAGATTCGGTAGCCGTTACAATAGAGGGAATCTCTGTGGGGACGGCAACCAGTACGATACCCATCGTGAGATGGGTCAGGGTCGGTTACACAATAGGGCTGTCGGCATCATCCAATTTCTCGTATTGGACCGGAACTAACGTTACAATTGCAGATACTGGTGATCCTATCACGACAGCCAGTGTAACCGCTGCATTGCCGACTATCACTGGGCGTTTCGGTGTGGATCAATTGACTGTCACAGTCGACGGATTCTCAGGAGATACTATAACTGTCAGTGTGAACAATAACCCAGTGGGAGTTGCGACCTTATCAACACCCTTGATTAGGACTGTTAATGTTGGAGACATAGTCGAAGTGACAGCATCATCCAATTTCTCGTATTGGACCGGAAATGGAGTGACGTTTGCGCCCGGAGGTACTGGAACATCACCGACAACGGTTACCGTGAACAATGATACCGCAGCTATTGTCGGATATTTTGGTGATACTCCGTTGACAGTCACTGTCGACGGATTCGCCGGAGATACGATAGCTGTCTCTATTCAGGGAGTCTCTGTGGGAACGGCAACCAGTACGATACCGTTTACGAGAATGGTCAGAGTCTCTGACGCGATAGGGTTGTCTGCATCGGTGCACTTCTCGTATTGGACCGGAACCAACACAACCTTTGTGAATGAGGGTCTTGCCGCCACAACAGCCACTGTCACTGCAGCAACCCCAGCGATAACTGGACATTTCGGTAACACAACAATGACCGTCAGAGTCGATGGATTCATTGGGGATACGATAGATGTTGAGATAGGCGGAGTATCCGTGGGAACGGCAACCAACACAACGCCCCTGACAAAGTGGGTGAGGGTTAGCGATACGATAGGATTGTCGGCATCGGCACACTTCGCATATTGGACCGCGGTCAACACGAGTGTGACGAATCTCGGCCTTGCCGCCACAACAGCTACAGTCACTGCAGCACTCCCGGTCGTTACAGGTAATTTCGGCAATGTCGAAATGACCGTTACGGTTGACGGAGCCGCCGGAGATACGATTGCCGCTTCGATCCAGGGAACACTTCTGGGAACGGCAACCAGTACGACACCTGCAACAATTTGGGTTCGAAGTACCTACGACATAACTGTGGTAGCATCAGCGAATTTCTCATATTGGACGGGAAGCAACGTGAACATAGCGTCTCCTGGTGTTGCAACCACAACAGTCAGAGCTACCGGTGCGAATCCAAACGTCGTTGGACATTTCGGTGATACTCAGTTGACAGTCACTGTCGACGGTTTCCCCGGAGACACAATAGCTGTTTCGATCCAGGGAGTCTCTGTAGGAACGGCAAACTACACAACATCGTTTACTAGGATGGTCAGGACCACTGATACGATAGGATTGTCGGCATCGGTACACTTCTCGTACTGGACAGCGACCAACGCGACCGTGATGGATTTGGATCTTGCATCCACAACAGTAACGATCACCGCGGCAGCCTCAGTGGTCACAGGTTATTTCGGAAATGTACAGGTGACGGTCATAACCGACGGAGAGGTTGGAACAGATTCGATATCGGTTGAAGTCCAGGGAGTATATGTGGGAACGGCGGAACCATCATTGAATATTGTACGATGGGTCAGAGCGGGAGATATAATATCTCTGGAAGCCAACCCTTCTACACGTTTCTTCGAGTGGGTGACATCATTGTCTTTGTCATCATCGACACACATAACTGATGCTACGATGTCCGCTTCGAATGCAACGATCACCGGGCTTTTCGCAGTGACCATAATGTACGATATAGGGCCGTTTGCCACAGGTACAACTCCCCCGAATTCAGTAGGTGGAGTAGGAACGAACTTCATTGCTCCCCCGGTGGGAGATCTGGACTATCCCGGATATGTGTTGAGGGGATGGAGCAACAACATGGGCGTTATGTTCGCTCCCGGAGGCACATACCAGTTCAGGCCTGAGTATAACGGCCAAATATTCACAGCGTTGTGGGTGGTGGAAGACGATACAAGAGGCATACTGATATGGTTCGAGAAGGGACCCGCTACAGGAACAGACCCCTTGCCGGTATACGGTCAGGAAGGTTCCAAATTCAATGCCCCGTCGGTCGCTGACCTGGAGTATCCGGGACACAGTCTTACGGGATGGAGAAGCGGAGACGTCACTCTGATACCCGGTAACGAATACGTGTTGCTCAGATCTTACGACCTCAGAGTGTTCGAGGCTGTCTGGACAGGTAACCCGTACACCGTGAAGGTCACGGTCGCAGGTGGCGGAGGAACGGCAGTTCCCCCGCTGGTAACCGTGCCGAGCGGCGGAAGCGTCACGATAGTCATCAACCCTGATGGAGGATATACGCTTTCAACAGTCACCGACAACGGCAGGCGTGTTAGCGTGGTGGATGCCCCGAACAGGACCCATACATACACCATAACAGGCATACAAGAGGACCATAATGTCACTGTTACTTTCGATAATGACAATGGATTATGGTGGTGGTGGATCATCCTTCTGATAATCCTGATACTGATCCTGATCGCGTTGATCATCTACTTCAGCAAGAAGTTCGATGTAGTGAAGGTCACTCAGGAACAGGGCGTGATCATCGAAGGTGAGGACAAGGTCCGCAGGGGAAAGAAGTATGTGTTCACGATAACGGGAACAGCGTACGACTACATCCAGTATCGTATCGGAGAGGACGGAGAGGTCATGAAACCACTTCTCGGTCCCGACGGCGAGTACATCATACCTGGAAAGGAAGTCAAGGGCGACGTGATAATAGAGGTACTCTGATCGCAACCCCAAACAACCTACAAACTTTTTACAAACAACCTTTTTCTTAAACTTTAAGATTGTTTTTTGCTTTTGATAACGATTCCGATGCTTCCTCTTATTTCATTGGAAACTTCTTTTCTAGTGATAGCCAGGTTCAGAGATAAAATTTATCTTCTTGGCTGCGTTCGGGGTAGAAGGGAATGAGCTCTCCCTCGGCGTGCGCCGGAACCGCGAAAGCTGACGATCTCTACTGTAAAAGGTACGGGACCGTCAGTCGTTCTCTGTATCCATTGATTTGAAGGAAGACGATACGCCGGGTGTGAAAATGAATGAGAATTTAATGTTGATATTATTGATCGCTGCAGGGGGTGCAGTAGGGGCTGTTCTGAGATTTTCCGTAGCGTTGGTCCTTCCCGCATCGGAAGGTATCGCTTGGAATACGTTGCTGGTCAATTTTGTAGGGTGTTCCCTCATAACGCTGATATTCTTTTCTGTGGACTTGGATCCAATGATGAGGGCTTTTCTTTTCATCGGGATCTTCGGAGCGTTCACAACGATGTCGTCTCTTTCGTTGGAGACGATGAACTTGTATGTCTCCGGAAATACATGGTCAGCGGTTGTGAATTTCATGTTGAACGTCACAGCCTGTATTGGAGGAGGGGCTCTCGGTAGAGTGATATCAGTGCTCTTCTTTTGACGATCAATTTACATATTTTGTTGATTAATCAACATATTTATATACAAAGGTAACATGGGACGGATTTACCTGTCAGAAGACAAGGGATGATCTAATGCAGAAAACAGAAAGTGTCAATTGGTCCAATATTGACAAGAGAACCAGGGGCATGATAATGCTCGGACTGGCTTTGGGAATGCTACTTGCTATCTTGGATGGAACGATCGTTTCGACGAGCCTTCCATCGATAGTGAGTGACCTTGGAGGCAACGATCTCTACAGTTGGGTTTTCACGGGGTTCATGCTTTGTGAGACCATTATGATACCGATCGCAGGTAAACTGTCCGATCTTTACGGAAGGAAGCGTCTGTTCCTCATCGGTATAGCGATCTTCATGGTCGGTTCAGCACTCTCAGGTATGTGCAATAATATGACCGAGTTGATACTGTTCCGTGCTATACAGGGTCTCGGCGGAGGAATACTAATACCCGTTGCCACCGCAGCCGTTGCAGACCTCTACTCCCCTGCGGAGAGAGGAAAGGTACAAGGTATGCTCGGCTCTCTTTTTGCGGTCGCGATGTGTCTCGGTCCGTTCTTGGGAGGATACATAACAGACAACATAAGCTGGCACTGGGTGTTCTTCATTAACATACCTCTTGGGATCATGGCAGTGATAATGACCATGAAGAAATTCCCCAAGCAGGAGCCGGTCGACGGAATAAAAGTGGATTATACGGGAATAGCATTGTTATCTGCGTTCCTGTTGGTGTTCCTGCTGTTCTTCACATGGGCAGGAGTGGACTTCCCATGGATCAGTACGGAATCCTTCATAATGGTGGCCGTATCGTTGATATTCCTTTCGATATTCATATGGAACGAATATAAAGCGAAAGACCCGATCCTCAAACCCGCTCTGTTCAAGAATAAGATGTTCGTTGAATGTTCCATAGTCATGCTGATATTCGGAATGGCGATGATGGGAATAATGGCCTATCTGCCGATCTTCATGCAGGTTGTTGTAGGAATATCTGCAACGAATTCAGGTGCGATAATTCTTCCGCTTGTGATAGGTGTCATGATAACATCCATGTTGAGCGGATTCACTGTCAAGATAACAGGATACAGACCTTGGCTCATTGCCGGACCTATCGTTTCAGCCATCGGTATGTTCATGATGTCCACATTGAACATGGACAGTTCAAGTATGACCGCAACAGCATACCTCTTCCTCACAGGAATAGGACTTGGTTGTGTGATGTCGATAGTGATGATCGCCGCTCAGAACAGTGCGAAGAAGAATGAGATGGGAATGACCACCTCTTCTGTCAATCTGTTCAGATCGATCGGAAGTACGGTCGCTGTCGGGATATTCACAACACTGATAAACGGAAAGATAGCAAGTGAACTTCTCGTTCTGCCTCCGGAAGTCTATAAAGAAATACCGCACAGCACGGGAGTATTGGATTACATAATGTATTTCCCTCAGTATGCACATGACATTATCAACGCTTATGGAAACAGCGTGACATTTGCGTTCATGATCGGAGGATTCATAATGTTGACCGTATTGGCGGTTGCAATATTCATGAAAGGAAAGCCTCCGGAGGAGATAGAGATAACCGAGACAGAAGGAGGAGACACGAGTGGAGAATCCGAGACCCAGACCTCAGTATGAGATAGAAGATTCGTGGAAGACATTAATGCCGGTCATAATGAGGACCCTCAAGAAAGATATGGACCGAAGATGTATGGAGGAGATGGAACAATATGGCCTCTCCAAAATACATCTGGGGTATCTGATGGTCCTCGGATCCGGAAAAACCACGATGAAATCTCTCTCAGAAAGTCTGAATCTCGATAAGTCGAACACCACACGGGTTATTGCAGATCTTAGATCCAAAGGGCTGGTCGTTGATGACAGGACCAAGGAGAACAGTAAAAAATACAACATATTCCTCACAGAAGAGGGAATGGAATTGACATCTGTTCTGAAATCCAAAGTCGATACTGCCTTCGAAGAATATTTGACAGATATTCCAAGGGAGGAGATAGTGTCGATGATGGATACCCTGAGGAAGATCTGCAATAACATGGATCCCGAAGGCAGGGCATTCGAAGGTGAGATGGAATGCTGTGTGCAGAAAAAGAGCAAGGGTTGAGGCGTCCGTCGGTCCAATGTAGAAATTTGTTTATCCCTGCAATCACATCTGATAGTGCAAATGATCAGACAGATAATAACGATCGATGAGGAGAAGTGCGACGGGTGCGGTATCTGTGTAGAGGCGTGTGTCGAGGGAGCTCTAGCGATCGTCAACGGAAAGGCGAAGCTTATCAAAGAGGATCATTGCGACGGGCTAGGGAATTGTTTACCCGGATGTCCAAAGAACGCGATCTCTTTTGAAACGAGAGAAGCCGCACCATTTAATGAAGCCATTCTTGAAAGCATTCCGATGTGCCCCAGTTCTAATGTTTTGATGATGGATGTCAAGGGTGCTGCAGCGAACGGATTGAGGCATTGGCCAATAAAGATCGATCTTGTACCGGTTAAGGCTGCTTTCATGGAAAACTCAAAACTTTTGGTGGTAGCAGACTGTACTGCATTTGCATACCCAGATATGCAAAGGGAGATAGCAAACGGGGGAGCTGTAGTGATAGGATGTCCGAAGCTGGATAGTAACGATCACACTGAAAAACTGACTGAGATAATCAAAGCTAATAGTATCCGAGAGATAATGATCCTCCGGATGGAAGTTCCCTGCTGCGGTGCATTGGATCGGGTGACAAGGACAGCACTCTTGAATTCGGGTAAAAGCATTCCGATAAAGACGGTCATAGTCTCAAGATCAGGACAGACCCAGACAGTTTGCTGATGAGAAAATTCATTTGAATTTGAAGAATTAAGTAGGGAATTATTGAAGTGGGCCTATCCGGATTCGAACCGGAGTCAATGGCTCCCAAAGCCACAAGTATACCAGGCTAGCCCATAGGCCCATTCTGTCCTTTGATATGGATTATGATATTAATGTTTGTGGTCTTCAAAGATATCTTTCTAATTGTTTTGTGAGAAGGCGTACGGCATTGCCTCTGTGCGAGACCTTATTTTTTTCCTCTATCGATATCTCGGCGAAGGATCCCACTCCATCGTGAGTGAATATGGGATCGAAACCAAAACCTTCTGTTCCCTTCTCTTCGTGAAGGATCAGACCCTGGCACATACCTTTGACAATGATATCCTCTCCGTTGATGTTACATCCTATGCAGCATTCGAATCTTGCACTCCTTCCTGATACTCCGTTCATGAGTTTCAAGATCCCACGGTTTCCAATGGTTTTTTGAACGAAGGCAGACCAAACACCCGGAAAATCACTTAGAGAATCGATGAACAGTCCGGAATCATCGATTATGAAATCTTTGATATCCTTCTTCTTGATGTCCTCCATTCCCTTCGAAACAACCTCTTCCAGACATGATGATTGGATCTCATCATATGGTAAACGGAGATGGACCATCTCTATTCCCAGATGATCGAATTCACGCTGATATTCAGATACCTTTCCCGGATTAGATGTTATGACCGCGATCTTCATGTGTATCTTCCTCTGCCCCTTATCTCTTCCATCTTATCGATGGTCTCCTGACCGTGATCTCTGTACTCGATGTACGAAGATATCAACACTTCCAACGCATCAGGTAAATGAGGATGCGCTGAGGAGAAAGCTCTCTCCAGAAGATGAATATCAACCCCTAGGTCTTCCAGGTCTGCAGGGTATTTTCCCAGAGACATATCTATCAGACAAATCGTTTTGTTCTCCATCAATATCATATTGGAAGTGGTGAGGTCACCGTGACTTATACGGGCATTATGGAGATCCGCTATGGTCTTCCCGATCTCCACACATACAGGTTTCCATTCACAGTTTTCGTCATTCAATAAATTTTTGACTGTGACCCCTTCGATTTTCTCCATCACAAGAGAATAGGTCTTTGTGTCAATGTCGTAGATCACAGGAGTCCTGACATTTGCTTTTCTGGCTTCTCTCAGGATCCTAGCCTCATTTTTCATTCGTGACATACGTATACGGTCATCCAATTCCTTGTGCCTGTATTCCTTGGATAATCTGGTTTTGACAATGGAATCCCTGTCTAGGAATACAGATATCGAAATGTCTGCTTCAGCACCTTTTTCGGCCGTGACAGGTTGGAGTTCCATGTACCCGTATTAACAGTCATGTAAATATAAATGGCTGAAAGTTCATTCTTATGCATGAGATACACTATTACGGGGGACAATCTCCAATTTGTGAATGTGCAGATGGAAGAGAACGAAACATTCCAATCCATTGCCGGAGCAATGTCCTACATGACGGGTAATATGATCATGGAGGCGAAATTGCAGGGAGGGCTGCTCAAAGGACTTGGAAGGTCTTTGACCGGCGCGTCCATGTTTTTGGTGCAGTATAAGTCCAAAGGTGGAACAGGCATAGTAGGTCTCGGAGGTTCAGTACCCGGAAAAATAATCGATCTGGATATTGGGCAGGGAAAATGGTTGGTACAAAAGACCGGATTTCTCGGATCTCAGTTATCAGTCGAACTCAATATGGCTTTCCAGAAGAAATTGGGAAACATATTTTTTGGAGGAGAGGGATTGATCCTGCAGGAGCTGAGCGGAACAGGCATAGCTTTTGTTGCTGCATGCGGTGACTTTAATGTTGTCGATCTCAAACCTGGTGAACAGTACAAAGTATCTACCGCTAACGCTGTCGCATGGCAAAGCACAGTGTCTTACGACATAACTGCTGCAGGCGGCATAAAAACGGCGGTGTTCGGAGGAGAAGGATTGTTCGTCACAACACTCACAGGTCCCGGAAAGATAATTATCCAGTCAATGACATTGGGCGAATTGGCGGCATCATTGATACCGTACCTTCCGAGTAGATAGGGAGGTATGAAAATGGCGTATGCAGGAAGGACCGGACGTAACAGCACACTCGGATCTGCATTGGGCATTGTATTGCTCGCAGTCCTTGTAGTGGCTATAGCAGTGTTTCTGGCATTGAACCCGAAAATAGTCGAAAATATCCTATATGTGGCGATAATAATATTGGTTGTGATCGTCGTCGTGGCCGTGATAATATTTTTGGCCGCAGCGATATTGGCCTTGCCGTATTATGCTGTCAAAGGCGAAGAATACCAGATGGATGCAACATATGATCTGGACGATGTCAAGCCTGTGAAAGAGAAAGATTCTCGAGACAAAGACGAATAATCGTCAAACACTTTATCAACCACCTTAACCCTTTTACCGATGTGAAACGTGTACCTACGGGCTGTCAGGCTTTTGATGAACTTTTGGGAGGAGGCATCGAAGGAGGCAGTGTCACCCTTATTTATGGTGAAGCAGGTGCAGGCAAATCCAATGTATGTCTGCAGTTGGCCCGTAATGTGATATCGAGCGGGAAAAAGGTGGCATATATAGACACCGAGGGATTGTCATATGACAGGCTGAATCAGGTTTTCGGAAACAGCGAGATGGCAAAAAGTCTATTGGTGTTCGATGTACATAGTTTCGAAGAGCAGTCAGATAAGATCGACAAGGTCGTCAAGATACCTCCAGATATATTGGGATTGGTGATAGTGGATTCCATGACCATGTTCTATCGTCTCAATTACGATGATGTAAAGGTAAGAAATGATTTCATGAGGCAGATAGAAGTACTTCTGGGCCTTGCAAGAAGGAACGATGTTCCGGTGTTGATAACCTCTCAGGTGTATTCCAATATTGCAACAGGCGGAATAGAGTTTTTGGGAGGGCATCCTATGTCTCACAATTCAAAGACCATAATAAGATTGGATAAGAAAGGAAATAGTGTAAGGACTGCAGTAATAATCAAACACCGCAGCCTTCCCGAAGGAAGGTCTGCGAATTATAGGATCACTGCTACAGGTATTGGGGAAGTTTGAATTCAGGATTCTCGATCAATGGCATATTTAGCAAGTGCAATCATGAATTCTTTTTCTTCGCTGGGTATAAGGACATCTAATTTGGATATCGCTTCTTCGACCTTGTTTTGAGCCAATTTTTTACCATAAGCGATGCTGCCGCTTTCTTCCAAGATCTTTCTCGCTTTTGTGATCTCATCTTCAGTTGCATCCAAGTTTCCAAGTATCCTCTTGAATTCTGCGAGGGTCTTCTCGTCCTTTATGCTGCGCATGGCGTGAGTGACCATCACGGTACATTTGCCCTTCCTTATGTCATTACCAACGGATTTACCGGTCTTCGATGAGTCTCCGGCGATCCCGAGATAGTCATCGAAGATCTGGAAACCAAGGCCCAGAGCCATTGCGTATTCGTGAAGGGCTTTCACGGTCTTTTCATCCGCACCGCCGGCCAATGCACCTCCCGCCGCTGCTGCAGCAAAAAGTACACTTGTCTTCAGTCTTATCGTTTCCAGATAGACTTCCTCTGATACGATGTTACCTTCATTGTTGATGTCCATTTCCTGTCCGCGGGCGAGATCCCATACTGCTTTTGTGACGTATTTTAAGATCTCACGCATGCGTCCATCCGAAACATCAAGTTCGGCTATTATCTGGAATGCTTTTGCGAAAAGTGCATCTCCGGCAAGAATGGATGTCGGAACATCGTACGCGACATGGATCGTCGTCATACCTCTGCGCTGTTCGTCCCCATCCATGAAGTCATCGTGTACCAGTGTGAAATTATGGATATATTCAATGGCCACTGCGAGAGGCATAGCTTTGTTCCTGTCCCCCCCTACAGCTCCTGCAGCCGCCAACACCATCGCGGGGCGCATCCTTTTGCCTCCGGCATATGGGTATTGCCGCGTGGCCGCTATAAGATTGGCAGGTTCCTCGTTCTCGATGTATTTTTTTATGGGTCCGTCCAATTCTTTGGACGTCCTCATCAGGTACTCCTTCGCGTCTATGATAATCCCTCTATCCATTGTTTGGTTTCGCCAAGTATCACATACCTGGATCTGGAAAGTTGTTTTATGTCAGATGAACCAGTGAGCAACATTGCCGCTCTGAGCTCTTCTTTGATAAGTGTCAGTTTCTTTATCACGGCATCCGCGGATTCTGTGGCTTCTCGTAGGACGGCATGTGCAGCACCTGCACAGCATGCACCCATCGCAAGTGCAGCGGCTACGTGTATGCCGTCGAGTATCCCTCCGGAAGCGATCAGAGGAAGGCTGCCTTTTGCTTCCAACAGGGAGACAGGTGAAGGTATGCCCCAGTCGAAGAAAGATTCTCCCATGTTCGTTCTTACGTCATCACCTGAGGACATCGCTCTGTATAACTCCACGGCGGAAAAACTGGTGCCTCCCATACCCGCTATGTCTATGCCTCTGATCCCGGTACCTCTCAGTCTCGTTGCGACATCCTTGGATATTCCAGCTCCGGTCTCTTTGACTATCAGGGGATGTTCCTTTGACAGATCTCGGATCGCATCGAAACATCCCTTTGCATTCGTATCACCCTCAGGTTGTACGACCTCTTGCAAGAAATTTAGGTGAACGGCAACAATGTCCGCATCGATCAGATCTCTGGCCTTTTTGATATCCTCTGATGAGAAACGATCTTTACTGTGTTGAGCTACGAGCTGCGGTGCACCGACATTTCCGACGACTAGCGGGATATCATGATCCTTGATCACTGAATAACTGTCGGGATCGACTCCTCCGATTCCTGCCCTCTCACTTCCTACACCCATGCCGATGTTCAGTTCAGAACATGCTTTGGCGATATTCTCATTGATCTTCTTCGCACCGGGAAAACCTCCGGTGATGGCTGTGACCATGAAGGGGAAATCCAGTTTCTTTCCGAATACCTCCGAGGTCATGTCAATATCATCTGCATCAATCTCTGGAAGTGCATTGTGTATGAATTTTATGTCGTCCCAGTAGCAATACCCAGGTGCGATCCTTTCATTCAGACAGATATCGATATGGTCGGCCTTCCTTTTTCTGATGTGTGTCATTTCAATCCGCCTTTGGCAACAGTGGAGGTAACGGTTTCTCCCTTTAATAATGAATATAGTCTGTCAGGTACCGAACCATTGATCAGTACACATTCGCGCTGTTCATTACTCATCCTCAGCATAGATTCCATTTTGGCACGGACACCGCCGGTGACATCATCTACTTTGCTGTCGCTGCGGACATTCTTCAGGATCTCCGAGGTCACCTCAGGTATGAGTTTGGCGTTCTTGTTGGTCTTCGGATCACTGTCATAAAGTCCGTCTATATCGGACACGAAGATCACTCTGTCCACTTTGTAGATGTTGCTGAGAACCTCCATCAATTGATCCCCGGAACATATTCCGAATCCTTTGCTTCGGTCTAATACTACATCTCCAAAAGTTACAGGCATTATACCCAGATGGGAAGATGCCTTGAGAACTTCAGTGTTCTCAACAATGAGTTTTCCCTTGTCCATAACAAAGCATGATCCAGGCGGTATCGACAGCGCAGGTATGCCGACACGCAGCAATTCTTCTATGATCATCGAGTTGAGTTCCCTCACATCGTGTTGTACCTGCGTCACAGCGGATATCTGACCGAAATCGATGAGTCCGTCGTTAAGTTTGTACTCCTTGGCGAGTACGTGACCGAAAGAACCCGCTCCGTGCACGATCATCACATCTTTTCCGGAGCGTTTGATCTCACTGCATAGTCTCGAGACCCTCTCTTTTTCAAATCTTTTATACTGGGTCTTGTCAGTTATGACGCTTCCGCCCAGTTTTATCAGTATCATCGGTAAATGATGGGCGAGGTTGTTTTAATAGTTATATGTAAAAAAATCGCTGATAAAAATGTAAGGAGGAAAAAGTGGTTGACAGCGTGTCTGTGTTCCCGTACGCTTGCGCAGTACAGTACAGACAGATACGCGGGCAGACTTTACTGCCGGGTTCGAAATGGGACCGGGTGTTTCCCTGCCGCTTTGACCGTCAGACCAATTCCTGCCATACTTACAAAGTATATTAATCTATCTCATTTGAAGGAAACTTTGTCGCTTTCCAGGACCTCGTTCCAAAGTTGTATGGTCTCCTGGGCTTCTTCTTCATCCATGATCTCTATGGCAAATCCAGCGTGTATCACTGCCCAATCTCCGACCTTGGCTTCCACCATCGTGATATTGGCGCGTCTGATGACGCCTCCGAAATCGATCTCACCGATATCACCCGTTATACTGATTATCTTCCCAGGAATGGCTAGACACATCGTATCACCCCGTCATTATCTTCAGGATGGCCTCTGCAGGTTGACCGTCCGTTGCTTCCAAAGCCTGTATGGCTTTTTCACGTTCACATCCTGTCTGCGACATCACTAATTCGATATCCTCGTTGGGGAATGATGTTACCGCCGATACTGATCCAAGCGCTCTTGTTTCCTCTGTTCCAGACACTTGATAGCTTTTGCTCCCCTGCATATCAACACAGATCACTTCAGCGTTAGTGATCACAATCTCATTCTTTGAGGTCCTGATGATAACTTCCGTGACATCATCCATGTTGGTCTGCTTTATTCCCATTTTTCTCATGGTCTGTTGCATCTGACGAGGATTAACGCCTCTCATTCCTGCCATGCGTACCCCATTGTCCTTTCACTAATTAATCATAATTGACGAACAATCTCATCGAGAAGCATATCTAGCACATTCTTTGCCGATGTCGGATCGGTGACCCCGCCTTGAGCGAAGTCCTTCTTTTTTCTTAAGGACCTTTGAGAGGGTCGCGGAGCAGTCTATCGAAGGCACACCGGAAGACATGATGACGGATACGGTACTGCCCTCCGATATCAAGATCGACACTGCACCCTTGCTCTTGTACGACTCTGCGATCTCCGAAAGCACTGTACGCTCTGTTTGCGGGAATATGCCGCTGTAGATGTCTACTCCCCCGACGACTTTAGGGGTGAGGTCTTCTGCGTACCTTTTCGCGTGGTTAGAAACGGACCTTCGTGTGGTATTCAATTCGTCTTTCAAATTGGACACAGCACGTATGAGGTCGTCAGGTTTGCTATCGGAGGCTTCGGCAGCCCTTAGGCAAATGTTCGCCAATGACATTGCTGAGTCCTTCGCTTGGTTCCCGACTTTGAAATGTATTGCGACACCATCTTTCCCTGCGGATACCTTACGATCCACGAATAGCATTTCCAATTCTCCGGTTTCCATGACGTGTATACCGCTGCATGCCGATAGATCGATATCCCCTATCGAAACAACAGATATCTCCTCATCATTTGATATGCGATCCATCTTTATCCTTACATTATCCAACTCTGGGTCGTTACGACTCATGATACTTTTCGTGACCGGAAGATTGTCCCGTATAGCTTTGTTAGCGAAATTCACTGCTTTATTGATGTCTTCCCAGCTCACATCTTGATCTACAACAACATATTTGCTTTCGGGAGAAATGAAAATTTTGGAAATTTTCAGATCTGGAACATACTTTTTCAAAGAGCAAAAAAGTAGATGTTCGCCTGTATGTCCGGTCATCAGATCATATCGTTTGTCCCAGTCTACGCTGCACCAAACCTTCTCTCCTACTTTCAGATCGTTATTTGGTACTCTGTGTATGATCTTATCTCCTTCGTAAAAAACGTCGATGACACTCAGTCCTCGGATGGTGCCAGTGTCACAAACCTGTCCACCGCCTCCGGGAAAAAATGCAGTTATATTTAACTCAATGCCTTCATTGGATACTGAAAGCACGGTCGCCTCAAATTCGAAGGCGTAATTGTCTCGATCAAAGACCTTTTCTGTCATATACGGCATATGTCTATCCTATGTAATAAATATGCGATAAGGATTAGTGGGTAATGAGGAACATGGCCAGTATCACAGACTTCGACACATTGGACAAAAGAATAATAGAACTTCTTTGCAAATCTAGCCAAGGATCCTACAGGCAGATCGCCAAACAATTGGGCGTTCACCCTACGACCTTGATCCAGAGAGTAAAGAGACTTGAGAGCGCAGGCGTCATCTACGGATACAGGGCGAGTATCAACTACATCAACCTCGGGTATGAATATATGGGTATGGTACACATATGTGCAGACGATGTTGTGGGGGTGCAGGAGAAACTCAAGACGATATCCCAGATAGTCTCAATATACGATGTAACAGGCGACTTTGATTGCATAGCTGTTATATCGTGTTTGGATCGTGAGGACTTCTCTGAGACCGTAAAAAAGATCAATGCGATCGATGGCGTAAACAAGACCAATACATCGGTAGTATTGAACATTGTAAAAGATGCCGAAAAGTTCGTTCCTGAACTTTTCAACAACTGAAGCGTCTTTTTGCGTATCTGTCCAATCTGTTGCCGCGGAACTGAGTATGTTCGCGGAGTTCAGAAAAGATACCGGATAAACTTGGCGGGAATCACCCGCTTTCTTTCAAATTTCTTAAAGCCTTATGGTTTTGACACATACGACATTTGTTTCGTAAAGAAATCATTCTAATCTGCTTCAATATCAACGATGCAAACAAATGTGTTTTATATAGCTCCGTTCCTTGCTGAAATTATTGATCCTTGAGGTGCAATGATGAGAAGGACGAACACGTGCGGAGAGTTGAGGCTCGATGATGTTGGCAAAACAGTATGTCTAGAAGGCTGGGTGAGATTCTCCAGAGACCATGGAGGAGTGGCCTTTATCGATCTTGCTGATAGATACGGTATAACGCAGATAGTTTTCGATCCGGTGGACCTTCCTAAGGGCATCAGTGTCGAGGCAATATCTGAGACAATGAGGTCGTTCACGCGTGAGTCTGTCGTTTTCGTGAAAGGAATTGTCAGGAAAAGGGTTTCTGGAACCGAAGATGCAAGGAATCTCACCGGGGACATAGAGGTACTTATCATTGAAGCAGAACTCCTCAATAAATCTCAGTCACCGCCATTTGAATTGGGCGATCAGAAGGAAGGCGTATTACCGAACGAAGATACAAGGATGAAATACAGATACCTTGACCTCAGAAGGACCGAGATGATATACGCAATGGAATTTAGAAGTAAATTCCTTAGTTTGGCAAGGAGATATCTCGAGAGCGAAAGATTCCTTGAGATAGAGACCCCTATATTGGCAAGGTCCACACCTGAGGGCGCAAGAGACTACCTTGTGCCTTCTAGGGTGCATCCTGGTGCGTTCTATGCCCTTCCTCAGTCCCCGCAGCTGTTCAAACAGATGCTCATGATAAGCAGTATGGATCGGTATTACCAGGTTGCAAGGTGTTTCAGAGATGAGGATTCAAGAAAGGATCGTCAGCCGGAATTTACACAGCTGGATATGGAGATGTCCTTTGTTGATGTAAAGGACATTCAGGACATGATCGAGGGATTGGTATCTTACATTTGGAAAGGACTTTACGGTGAAGAGATCAAAATCCCGTTCAAGAGGATAGGATACAAAGAAGCGATGGAGAGATACGGATCGGATAAACCCGATATGAGATACGATCTCCAATTCGTATCACTTACGGATGTTGTCAAGGATGCTCCTTACGAGATCTTTCAAAGGATAATCAAAGCAAAAGGCATAGTTGCCGGAATAAACCTGAAGGCTGATATTGCCGGAGAGAAGATCGGAAGGAACGATGTCGATCGTTACATCAACTATGCAAAGAAGGTCGGACTCGGAGGTCTGACTTGGATGAGATGCAAGGACGGAATATTGGAAAGCAACATAACCAAATATTTCACACCTGAAACGTTAGAGGTTCTCAAATCAAAAATGGGTGCAGAAGAGGGTGATCTGTTGTTCCTCATTGCAGGTCCGTGGAAAGCTACTTACGAGGGCGGAGGCGCTCTTAGAAGGAAGTTAGCAGAGGATCTAGACATAATACCCAGAAAGGAAATACAGTTCTCATGGCTTGTGGATTGTCCCATGTTCGAGATAGACTCTGTATCAGGAAAACATGATGCATTCCATCATCCTTTTGTCCTGCCGGAGAACGGTTTGGATGAAAGCTATGTCGGAGGTGCATGTTTCGATCTTTGTCTGAACGGTAATGAGCTTGGATCAGGATCACTTAGGATACATGACCCAGAGTTGCAAAAAGATGTCTTCAGAAAGATAGGTATGTCTGATGAGAAGATCGAGGCAGACTTTGGATTCTTCGTTGAAGCGTTGGGGTATGGTGCGCCGCCGCATGGTGGGATCGCACTCGGAATAGACAGGTTCATTTCTATATTATTGGAGAAGGAAACTATACGTGAGGTCATTGCTTTCCCTAAGAACAAGAAAGCAGTATCCCTATTGGATAAGTCCCCTGCAAAGGTGGATGACAAGAAGTTGGAAGAACTTCAGATCATGACTTTGGCGATGGATGATATCGATTTCGACGAGTTGGAAAATATCGAGGATCAATAATTTAGGAATACCTAAATTTATATATCTTTAGCGTCATGTAGGTAACAGTGACATTAGGTCTGCTAAAAACGGACCTTGACATTGCCTCCGTATAATGTCTGAATCACCTACGCCGGGTCGATGTCACTTTAAGGCCCGGCAAACATTCTTCAAAGTTTTCCGTCGAGTATACGCTTCGTCGCAGAGACAATATCTGCAGAAGAATATGCACCGCTTGTTTCTTTCATCACATGACCGATTATCCGATTCACGGCTTTGTCATTCTTCCTGATATCATTGATTATGTCCGGATTGTTTTTGATGAAATCGTCTATCAAAAGATCCAGATCGTCGGAGGCACCTTTGGCCCGTTCGATATCAGTATCTGTCATGTATGCTTTGAGTTCAATGTTACATTCGACATCGTTGATCTCTTCTTTCTTGAACTTCTTTATTATGGATATGATTCCGTCAATAGTCTTGGATGAGGATTCGAAGGCTCTCCAATTGGCACTGATCGATCCCACTGTCCAAGATATGGCTGTTTGAACATCGGTCTCCTTTACAAGGATCTCGAAAAGCTCGGCCAGTTTGACCGATGTTGAAACGATCTGCTTGGAGGTTTTTTCGTCTATTCCATGATCCTTTGATAATCTGGAGATCATGTTCTGGGGACTTTCTTTTATGGAGATCGATCCTGTCAGATTCTTTATCCTGTATATACCCAGATCAGGCTCATCTATGTATCCGTAGTCTGCTTCGAATTCTTTTTTTCTGACAGACACAGTCACTCCGCGTTCCTCTTCGAAACGGCGGGTTTCTCTCTCGATCTTTCCACCTGCTTTAAGGACCTTCGTTTGTCGGACCATCTCAAAGGTGAGTGCCCGCTCGACATTCTTCAGGCCGGTCACATTCTTCACTTCGCACCTTTCTTTACCGACAGAAATATTGCAGTCACATCTTATGCTTCTTTCTCCATCATCGGGAAGGTCGAGGGTGTGCCGTATATCAGCTATTAGTTTACCGAGAAACTCTCTTGCTTCTGCGGGGGTTGACAGATCAGGTTCTGTCACTATTTCCGCCAATGGTATTCCTGAGCGGTTATAATCGACCAATGAGGATTGATCGCCGACCCTTTTTGTTTTGCCTGGGTCTTCTTCAAGTTGTATCCTGGTGATCCTGATCTGTTTCTTTCCGCTTATCTCATATGTGCCTGATACTCCGACGGGGTGATCATATTGGGTTATCTGCACACTCTTGCACATATCCGGATAGAAATATGTCTTTCTCGAGAACCATGTTGTATCCGCTATCTCGCAGTTGAGCATTTTTGCTAACATTATCCCGTATTCCAAAGCTTTTCTATTCATCACGGGTCTGGATCCCGGCATACCAAGGCATGTTGGACATACATGGGTATTCGGAGCATCGGCATCGGTGGTCGGACAGGAGCAGAACATCTTGGATCGGGTCGGCAGCTGAACGTGTATTTCCAATCCGATCTTCATAGTGACACCTCCGGGTGTCTGATATCGAAGGTCTTGTCCCATTCACATGCAAATGACAGAAGAGGGGATTCCATCCAATGATCTGTAACCATCTGCATTCCGATCGGCATACCGTCACTGTTGTAGCCGCAAGGTAAAGATAGATGAGGCATACCGGAAATATTTGCAGGTATCGTGAGGAAGTCTGCACTGTAGGATTCCACAGGGGTCATCTTTGAGATCTCGTCAAATCTCGGAGACACGAAGGGCATAGTCGGGGTGAGTATGGCATCGTGATCCTCGAATATTTTCTTGTAAGAGTTTATGACGTATGATCTCACCTGCAATGCTTTCGAATAGTATCTATCTCTGAATCCTGCCATACGGGTGTACGTTCCGAGCAGGACCCTTCTTTTCGCCTCAGTGCCGAAATACTTGGATCTGAAATATGTGAAGTATTCATCGAAACTTAATGAGAGGTCACCTTCCTGTTGTCCATATCTCATACCTACATACCTGGCGAGGTTGGTTGAGGCTTCGGATGTTGCCAAAACATAGTATGCAGGCACTGCAAAACGCAATGCTGGCATATCGGTGAATTTTACATCTATCCCCATACTCTTGATCGTTTCCAATGATCTCTTGAAAGAGGATATGACATCATCACTCACGTTCGTTAATGCTTCGTTAGGGACCGCGATCGACTTGATCTTGTCATTGCCGAGTTCGAAGGCCGGCTGTGCACATGATGTCGGATCTTTTGGATCCTTACCTGCTATGATCGGAAGATATTCTTTCAGAGCGTCTGCTTTCGATGATAGCAGCCCTATCTTATCCAAGGAGTTTCCGTAATCGATCAGACCGTATCTTGACACCCTTCCGTAAGTAGGTGCGATCCCGTATACCCCGCAGAAACTGGCAGGACAGCAGATCGAACCTCCTGTAGAGACACCGAGGGAAACATGGTCGTCGATGACCGATGCGGCACACGCAGCACCTCCCGAGGATCCACCGCATGATCGTTCAAGATCGAAAGGGTTGCGCGGCACCCCGAATGCAGAATTCGTGCTGAATGTACCGAAACCAAATTCATCCATGTTCGTCTTCCCGATCAGTTTTCCGCCGTGACCTTTCAGTTTAGATATTACTGTAGCATCGAAGACCGGATGATAGCCGTCAAGGATCATGGATCCGCAGCGTGTCTGAAAATCCTTGGATGTGAGATTATCTTTCGCCGAAAAATGGAATTTCGATTCTTTGATCGCTTCAGGCGAGAATTCGCTGAACATATGGTATTTCGAGTTGAGGGCTTTGAGATCCGTCATAGCAATCTCGGCCCCCTCACGTAGTTCTCGTAGGTCTTCATATCCTTGAGGAGTTCGTACGGGTCCAGTTCCATGGAGGGTTCATCATCTCTCAGGATGTCTGAGACATCAATGGGATTCACACCGTATTCTCCAGACTCCGGGGCTTCGTCCAATACATTGAAATAATCCAGGATCTCACCTAGATCTTTACTGTATATCTCGAGTTCCTCCTCGGTGAGGGACAGACGGGCGGTCTTTGCGACCCTTTTGACGATCTCTTTATCCATTAGCAACCTTGGAGGCTGATTGGGCACGGGGGTTATATTATTTGCCCGCAGGCGTGTTGTAGAGCATGATGCCGTAAAGTGTCATGCTCTCCTTCTCAAACGTGAAATCCACACCTTGGGATCCCATATATTCGTCCATGAGTATCCCGTAACAGCTGACCGATGTGATCCTTTGATCGGGAAATCTGCACGGGGAGTCGGGGTATGAGCATGTTCCGCAATACGTGCAGCCGCCATCTGCCAACGGAAGGACATCGTATCCGTTCTTCCTCAGAACATTACCGAATCTTCTGCAGAGTTCCTGGTGGTCCTTGACGATCCTGTCCGTTATTGTTTTGTCCTTGAGATCGATCCCGTCGTATCTTCTCATTATGACAGCAGCATCGAAATATCTTTTGACGAGACTCAAACATTCTTTCTCGCTTCCCACTCCCGGCGGGCATCCCCAGTTCGCATTGAATGTTCCGCAGAGATTCTGACCGCAAAGCTCTCTGCATTTCGACATCGTTTCGTCGGTGGGCGCAGGGGGTCCGATCGTTCTTATCTCATAATTTTTTGCTAATGGCTCATCGGACATTTCTTCCCACAGGCGTTCAACCATGGTCATACATTTCTGTGCCACATTAAATAGTACTCCCCTGAATTCTCTGGAAAACAGAGATTTGAATGGAAAGGGATTAAAACTAATTCATCCTTACAAACATTGATAATATGGCGGACGACTCATCGGACAAGAAGTTGCTGACAGGAATGAAGGCAATGGACGAAGGAGATTTCAAGAAAGCTTATTCGCATTTCAAGAAGTTGGTCGAAGAATATCCTAACAACGCAGAGTGTTGGTATTACAAAGCTGAATGCGGGAACTACGCTTCCGGTATGTTTGGCGCCAAAGTATCGTCCGAAGAGATAATGGATGCTTACAAGAAAGCTATAGAGATCGACGGCGATAAAGTAGATTATTATCAGTCGTACGGTCTGTTCTGTATATCGATCAATAAGTATGATGAAGCGGAGAAGGCATACAACGAAGCAGTGCAGATCGATGAATCGATGGAGTCTTCTCTGTATTCCGAGTTTGCGATCGAATTTTATAACAACGTCATGGCATCCTACGGCGAGATAATGGAAGACCCCAAGGCCAGAGCACCATATGCCAAGAAGGCACTGGAATACATGCTCAAGGCGTTGGAGATAACACCCGAAGAAGCGAAAAGTCTTCTTTGAAACGTATTATGTTTCGTGAGTTCGCACGAAGTGTGTTCTCATGAGGCGTTTCAATTCTCATAATTAGAGAAGTATGATATTACTGGGTTGGAAAAATATGGTAGCGAGGGATCGATTTGAACGATCGGTCTCCGGGTTATGAGCCCGACGGGATATCCTGGCTACCCTACCTCGCTATGTTACCGTCTAGCCACATTTGATATAAAAACTTTCATATCGTTGATATTTTTGTGAGACGTGATCTAGAACGGATGATATCTTCACCGATAAGATGTTTGTAATGGGTCTTTTTGATTCAAGTACGATCTTAGAAGAATTTCTTCAGATGCATTACATCCTGTATGCTTCCTACGACCTTGATCTTCTTGGTGATGTATGCTTTCATTGGTCTCAGGGTACCGTCGATCATGCTTTGGAAATTCTCAGGAGTGGTGATCATCGTGACATCTGCATTCTCTGCTAACTCGGTTTTGAATTCTTTTACCTCAGCCTCTTCCAGCCTCAAGGAATAGAATTCAGACCCCAGATTAATGTTGAATACTTTTTTTAAAGGATACACTTCCTTCTTTGCTTCTTCGTCAGTTTCCATTTTTCTGTGGAACTTGTCAATCAGTTCTTTTATTGATGCTTCCATAGTCATTTTAATCACCAATCGCTGATCTTTGTATTCTTCGAGACCGTCATAAGCTGTCTCACGGGTTCCCAAGAGCAACGAGTATGTTTGGGAGGAGTTCCGTTCTCTTTAATCCACTTTTCTATGAATCTCATGGTCACTACATCGCTCGGGTAACCGCTTCCGATGTCCGTTCGGAACTCTTTCTGTATATCTTCTATCATTCTGTCCCTTGTCACTTTAGCGATTATGGAGGCTGCGGACACGACAGGGTAGATGTCATCAGCTTTGTGTTTCGCGACGATCTTTACATTCTTTATCTGAGATGACATATCCCGCGAGAACCCTGATTCGTTCACATCCGGGCAGTCAGCATATACTGCTGAGAGTTGGGTGTGCGAGGCCGCTTTGATGAACATCTCCAACTCTATGACATTCAGGGTCATGGTCTTTCTTTTAGAATCGATATCTTCGGCGGTTGCGATAACGGTGTGCGTTCGGAACGAATCGGAAATGAGTTCGAACATCTTCTCCCGGGTCTTCGGAGTCAGTTTTTTGGAATCCTTCACTCCGATATTCAAAAGTTCCTCGTCCGATTCGCAGTAGACAGAACCGACGACCAATGGCCCCATGACAGACCCTCTTCCCGCCTCGTCTATACCGCAGAACATGAGGTAAGATGGTGTTTGAAATATTATTTTTGCGATATTAACTTATTATTTTGTAACTCTATGTCTTTTAAGTAATGACCGTATACGGCAAAGCAATGAATCTAAAATGTGATGTTCAATATCGTAGGGGCGATATCGGGTTCAAGCTCACAAGAGTAGGCGTAACGGGCGTGAGGAAACCTGTTCTGGTGAGGAGAGAAGGTAAGAGCAGTACCCTCAACGGAGCGTTGAACTGTTCTCTTGATATCTTTGTGGACCTTCCCGCTGAGCAGAAGGGATCACATCTTTCCAGGAATGTAGAGGTACTCAAGGACGTTGTCAACGAGAGTATAACGAATCCTGTCTCTGGTCTTGAGAACATGGCTTCCGATATGTGCAAGAAATTGCTGGTACATCACGAGTACGCACAAACCGCCAGTGTGAACATTTCCGCTGAATATTTCAGGGGAAGCGTGACACCCTTCGGCAGAGAGACCTTCGAGATCTACAAACTTCTGGCGAAAGGACACGTGGTGCGCGGTGGGGAAGTGAGGAAATCCATCGGAGTGGAGGTCATAGGAATGACCGCATGCCCCTGTGCCCAACAGACGGTCACAGAGATGCTGGACTGCAGTGTTGCTGTTCCGGTGATGTCACACAATCAGAGGAATGTTTGCACATTGATGTTCACTGTCGGAGAGAACACAGACATCGAAGCTGATGAGATCATAGACCTGGTGCAGACCGCATTCTCGTCACCCACCTTCGAACTGTTGAAAAGGGATGACGAAGGGCAGGTGGTCATCAACGCCCATTCGAATCCCAGGTTCGTGGAGGACGTCGTGAGGACAGCATTGAACTCTGTTGTAGAGAAGTACGTCGATCTTTCCGACGATGCCGAAGTTATGGTCAGAAGCGAGTCCGAGGAGTCGATCCACAAACACAACGCATTTGCGGAAAGAACCGCCACGATGAAAGAGTTGAGAGAGGAGTATAACACCGGGACGATCACTCAGTGATCTTCTTTAGTCTCTTTTCGAGAACGGAGATGTCCGAGATGTACACATTTTCCGGACATTCCATGTCGTCAAGACATCCGGTCCAATACACTACCAGTCCGGGACCGAACAATTGGGTGTAGGGGCACAGTTGTTTCCTTGAGTTGAAACGGAACTCCACGTTGTCTCCGAACGAGGCCTTGCTCTCTATCCAGCAGATCTTCTTGCCGTCGTACAGCATCGGTTCGTCAAGGAGACAGTCAGGTGTCTTCTGCGCCTCTCCTCCGCGAAGGTCGTTCTCTGTTCTGTAAGTGATGTTCTGTTCGTTGAGCCAATTCTGGAGAAGTTCCTCTCCCCACAATCCTCTCTCCCTCTGCCTGTCGTTCGCTGCCGGCGAGTAAACGATGTCGTTCTTCACGACATCACAGACCTCTTTCGCGGTCTCAGGGCTTTCCAGAAGATCGGGGCATTTTATGAAATCCCAGAATTGTTTTTTTGATGCGCCGTCCTCCTGGAATATGAACATGGCGATCAATATCGGCGGGAATCTGTATTCGTTGGAGAGTTCCATCAGCGTTTTGCCGTTCTTCCATTCCCTCAGCATACGAGGGGTCTTCTGTTTCACTATGTGAAACTTCTTTTTGACCTCACGACTCACCTTCTGGGTGTGGAGTGTCTCCAACAGTCTGATGTCATATCCCTTTTCCAGATACCTCTCTATGTCGTTGATGGTATTGAGGGAGTCGTAAAGCTTTTTGTACTCTTGATATTCCATTTTATCACTGATTTTTCATCTTGTTGCAAAGGTCATTTGCTGCAGAGATGACTACATCCTTCACCATTGAGGTCGGAGGACAGTATGCGTTCTCCGAACGGACCATGAAGTCCTCTGCTGTCACACCTTCGATTATGGCCGATGTGAGCCAGTTGATGCGTCCTGTAGCATCTTCCCCTGCGATTATCTGTGCGCCGATGATCCTGCGCGATGTGGCATCGGCTATTATCTTAACTGTCAATTCTTTGGCATCCGGATAGTATCTTGCTCTGGTCAAGCCGGTTGCTTTTCCTGTTATCACGTTGACACCGTACCAGGAAGCCAGGCCTGAGGATAATCCTGTGCCTGCGATCTGTTTGTCGTCGATCACGCTCACCCATGGACTTGCGACAGGCCCGAAGAGTGCCTTCGATCCTGCTGCATTCTTACCTGCGACCGCCCCCTGCCTCACAGCGGATGATCCCAATTGACTCATCGTCGGCCCGGGCATGACCGCGGATTCGCATTGTATGACATCACCTGCAAGATACACATCGGGCACCAACCTTCCTTTCTTGTAAGGCTGGAGTGAAGGTGCTACAACGACCCCTCCCAACTGTCCTACATCGAGGCCCAGTTGTACGGGTATGCGTGTGTTCGCTCTGACACCGGTAGCGAATATCACCATTTCGCAGGGATATTCCTTGTCTGCGGCTGTCACTCCTTTTACTTTGTCTGTGCCGTTGACTGATTGTACGGGAGCTTTCATGACGAATTTCACACCAAGGGATTCAAGATATTCTTGAATTGGGTCAGCCATATCTTTGTCTGCGATACGGGGGATGACCTGATCCATCATCTCGATGACCGTCACTTCTTTGCCTTTGTTCGTCAGAGCGAGGGCCATTTCCAGACCGATCACACCTGCACCGGCTACGACGACTTTCTTTGTATCCTTGAGTGCATCCTCTATCTTCTTCCCGTCTTTAATGGTCTTCACAACGAAGACGCCGGGAAGTTCTGTACCTTTTATCGGAGGCACGAACATCGTGCTGCCGGTAGCGATGACCAGAGAATCATATCTGTATTGTTTGTCTCCGACGACTATTATCTTCAAGGTGTCATCTACCGAGTCCACTTTGGTCTTTGTAAGAACGGTTATGTTCCTCTTTTTGGCGTAGCTCTCGGGGGTGTGCATTATGGCTTTGTTCCATGCGACCTTCCCCTCTATCGCCCAGGGTATCACACAGGGGGAGTACGCTACATCCTCGTCCTCGGTGAACACCGTTATCTTGGCGTTGGGATCGACTTCCCTTGCAGAGGAGGCTGCGGTCATACCCGCCGCCCCGGAACCTATGATGATTATTTCTTTAGCCATATGGCTTTACCTGACTATCGCATTGGAAGGACATTTATTAATGTTTCTTAACTCTGAGGATAAAGGTCTTCCTTACGCCAAGGGATTTCAAGGAACGACCATTCTTCGTGAGTGCATACGCCCATGACACATCTGCCGTCTCTGAAGAAGTCCAGGTCTTCGAGGACATCGAAGTCGAATATGTCCTTTCTGCGTTTGAGCCATTTCTTTGTCTCTTCGTTGCACTTGAAGTAGTGTATTATCATTAATTCAGAAGTAATTGTAAAAGGCCAAGAATGCGATAATTCGTACCTAATGTGATTTTTCAGCAGCAGTTCGTTATTGAATCTTTTAAGTTCTTCCAATACATCACGTTCATTCTCATTCTTTATCATCTCTTTGTGTATGAATTCTGTTCTGCCATAGGAATATTGGTCGGAGTACATGCACCGAACAAAAGATGACGATTCAGAGTAGCGGGAGTGATTCAAATCGAATTTTTCAGAGAATTCGTCCTCTGTCTCTGAGGAAGCGGAGATTTTTTTTCGGTATGCGACCGCATCATCTAGGATCTTTTCAAAGTCTGGTAGTCTGTCTTTTGTTTCTTCAGGGGTTCTATCCCATCGGATTTTTGACTGTTCAATGTAGACAGCGTTTAATTCTTCTAGAATTTTTTTGGATTCTTCTTCACTGATGCCATATTCTTTGTACTCAGCGAGTGAGTTGGCAAAGGGAGTGAAAAAGGTCACTAATGAGAATGAATCACATGTTTCGATCAATCCGTCGATCAATTCATCGTACGGAATACATTCCACCTCATATATGTATTTTGAATAGTGCATTTTTAGCGAAACACCGTAATCGAACATTAAAAAAGTATCTGGTCTTCAGAGAGAATCAATCTGCTTATGGACGGTGATTTCATCTGGAAACAGCAGGGCAAGAATTAATTAAAGGGTATGACTTGGACAGACCGAAAACAAATGAAAGCTAAAAGATCCCCGTCACAACTGGAGGCCTGCTGGAAGGAGAAGGACCTCATCAATGGGAAGATCGCCGATGCAATGGTGGTGATCATGCGCACCAACGGCTGTTGTTGGGCGAAGACAGGTGGATGCACCATGTGCGGATACAGGCAGGCATCACTGAGGGACGTCACCGAGGACGATCTCAACAGACAGGTCGACGAAGCCCTCTCCAAATACAAAGGGGAACCCTTCGTCAAGTTCTACACATCCGGAAGTTTCCTCGATGTGAACGAGATTCCGGTATCGATCCGCGAAAGGATATTCAGGGAGTTTTCAGTGTGCGAAAGGATACTTGTGGAAAGCCGTCCGGAGTTCATCACCGAGGAGGTTGTAAGCACACTTCCCAAGACATTGACCATCGCTCTGGGTCTTGAAAGTTCGGATCCGGATATATTGAAAATTTCCATAAACAAAGGGTTCACGTTCGAGGACAGCAGGAACGCCGGCATCATGATAAAAGATGCAGGCCTGAAAGTGAGGACATACCTGATCCTCAAGCCTCCTTTCCTGGCAGAATCCGCTGCGATAGAGGACACTGTGAGATCGGCCATGTCGGCCGATGAGTTCTCTGACGAGATCTCCATTAATCCGCTCAATGTCCAGAGGGGGACGTACGCCGAACACCTTTGGAGGGCAGGGGACCTGAGGCCGCCTTGGATATGGTCACTGACAGAGGTTCTAAGGAGACTTTCAGGCAATGCTAAGGCTCGTCTGATGTCGTCCCCGTCCGGAGGAGGTACGCAGAGAGGCGTTCATAATTGTGGGGAATGCGATGTCAAAGCGCTCGAGGCGATAGAGAGGTTCTCCTTTTCGCAAGATGTCAATGACCTCAATGTCGAGTGCAAATGCATGGATTCTTGGCAAATATATTTGGATTCGGAACGTATACTAGGGTCTGCGTCAGACCTTGACAGGAGATTCGAGAACGATCTCGCTTTAGGGAAGTGAAGAATTTGGTAGATTACGATATCAAGAAAGGATGGTTCAAGAACATCGAGGGAGACCAGCTCAAAGGTCTCATGAAGGAGACGTTCGGAAACGTTTCAGCGGAAGGTGACAAACTGGTCTCGTCTTACGGTGTGTTATCGAAGATAGAGGTTAAGATAGTCAGCAAAGAGACTCTGGAGATCGTGACCACGAANATACAGGGTTCCATGGATGATGCCACGATCCTCGACAGTAAGAGGAAGCTCAACATGTTTGCCGAGAAGGCCACGGGATTCGATGCTAAGGCCCGTATGAAAAGAGCTCAGGCGAAGGCAAAAAAGGGCGAGCTTTGATACAGCTCCCCCTTATTTCCCATGCTTAAGCAACAGGTTTTATATACACCCTCTTTATACCTTTTTTAGATTGGACATGCTGTATGTCTGACCAGACGCAGTGGGCAATGCCTCGAGCAACCCAAGATCAGCTCATATCGAAACTTTTCGAGATGAATCCGGCGTCACGGTCAGAACATTAAGACGCGTTCGTCGATAATGCGCGAGGTTAGCGAAGAGACCCTCGCAGGAATGTGAGTATATGTCACAAAGGAGACGTCCAAAAAGAGGATCTAAGGCATACGGCCCTAGAAAGAGAGCACAGTCGCAGACCCCAAGGCTCGACTCGTGGCCCGAGATAAAAGGCGCCCCGAAAATACAGGGATTCGCCGGTTACAAAGCAGGGATGACGCATGCGTTCATCGTTGACAAGAGGGCCAAGAGCACGACATCAAAGATGGAACTTCAGGTACCTGTAACGGTAATAGAGGTTCCTCCGATGAGGATAGCGGCAGTTAGATTTTATGAGAACACGATAATGGGCCTCAAAACGGCCGGAGAGGTATGGGCAACAGACCTGGACCCTCTTCTGTCAAAGAGGCTGTTCGTACCCACGAACCACAATGAGGGATCGTTCGGAAGATACGAGGGAATGGATGTTGAGGATGTTCGTGTCCTCGCTTACACCCAGCCCAAGATGGTCTCCGGGGTCCCCAAGAAGGTCCCGGACCTTATGGAACTCAGGATAGGCGGCGGAACGATACCCGAGAGGATCGCGTACGCCAAAGGGATCCTGGGCAAGGACGTGACCATCACGGACTTTGCGGCAGAGGGTGCGTTCGTTGATGTTATCGCGGTCACCAAAGGAAAAGGATTCCAGGGAGTGACCAAACGTTGGGGTGTCAAGCTCCTGTCTCACAGGAACAGCAAGCACCGCCGCGGTATCGGTAACCTCGGACCCAAGAGACCCGGATATGTAAGGGGAACAGTTCCCGGATCCGGTCAGATGGGATACCACCAGAGGACCGAGTTCAATAAGAAGATATTAAAGACAGGTCAGGACGGAGGGGAGATAAACCCCAAGGGAGGATTTTTGAACTACGGAGAAGTGAGGAACACATACGTGCTCATCCACGGATCCGTCCCCGGACCGACCAAGAGACTTGTCAGATTCAGAGATGCTACGAGAGCACCTGCGAAAGCAGACACATCGGCGGCAGATGTAACATACGTCTCCACCGAATCCAAGCAGGGGGCATGATTTAGATGACACAGACCAATGTTTATTCAGTAAAGGGAGAGGTCTCCGGAACCATCGATGTCCCTGCGGTCTTCTCCTCGGAGTACAGGCCTGACGTGATAAAGAAAGCCATACTCGCGGCGGCGGCCAACAAGAGGCAGCCTTACGGACCCAACGCAAGGGCTGGAATGAGACATTCCGTCAGCACATGGGGTAAGGGCCGCGGTGTATCGCGTGTTCAGAGGGTCAAGGACGGCAGGAAGGCCACAGAGTCCCCGAACAACGTTACCGGAAGGAGAGCACATCCCCCGGTACCGGAGAGAAAATGGGAGCAGAAGGTCAACAAGAAGGAACTGAAGCTCGCTCGTCACTCCGCACTCGCGGCAACTGCCAGTGCAGACTGTGTAAGACAGCGCGGACATCAGTTCGATGACTCCGTATCGTTCCCCATCGTGGTGGACGACGAATTCCAGAACATAGCTAACACCTCGGAGATCAGCGCGATATTCGACTCGATTGGCATCGGATACGATGTGGAGCGTGCGAAAGAAGGTCGCAAGATAAGGGCAGGAAGAGGAAAGATGAGGAACAGGAAGTACAGGACCCCCGTGTCCGTACTCGTGGTCGTTTCCGACAGGGAGGCGGCGGTGTTCAAAGGAGCGTCCAACCTTCCCGGTGTGGAAGTCGAGACGGTCGGTACACTGAACACCGGCATATTGGCCCCCGGAGGAGATGCCGGCAGACTCACGGTATACACCAAATCCGCTATTGCGCAGATAGGAGAGTGGATACAATGAAGAGAAGTGATGTTCTCATCAGACCGTATGTCACGGAAAAGACCCTCAACTACATGTCCGGAACTCAGAAACAGAAGTTCAAGGACGGGAACAAGATAGAATTCATAGTTCACAGGAACGCGAGCAAGACCGACATAAAGGAAGTGTTCGAGGANCGCTTCGAGGTCAAGGTCGACAAGGTATGGACTAAGATACAGAAAGACGGCAAACATGCGATCATCAAACTGTCGGAAGGATATTCNGCAGAGGATGTGGGCATGAGGGTCGGAGTGTTCTGAGGTGAGATGAATGGGAAAGAGATTAATAACACAGAGAAGGGGACGCGGAGGTTCCCACTACCGTTCACCCAGCCACAGGCACGTTGACGATGTCAGGCTCCCCGCGTTCGATGAGGGAGAGGGAACGATAAAGGACCTCATACAGGCACCCGGAAGGACCTCCCCCCTCGCAGTCATCGACTTCGACGGAAAGACCGATTACCAGCTTGCAGTGGCCGGAACAAAGGTCGGACAGAAGGTACAGGTCGGAGGGGACAAGGTCGTGGCAGGTAACATAACCCTGCTCTCGAAGATCCCCGAGGGAACCACAGTACACAACGTGGAGGGAAAACCCGGCGACGGAGGCAAGTATGTCAAGACCGCCGGAGCATCCGCTACGATAGTGAGCAGAGGAGAGAAGGTAATGGTACTCATGCCTTCGGGAGCGATGAAGGAATTCAACCCCAACTGCCGTGCGGCGATCGGGGTCGTTGCCGGAGGAGGAAGGACGGATAAGCCTTTGGCCAAAGCCGGAAAGAACTATCTGACGCTCAGATCCAGGTCGACCGCGAACAAGAAAGTCAGCGGTGTGGCCATGAATGCGGTCGATCACCCCCACGGAGGAGGAAGTCACCCCCACGTAGGAGGACCGAACTGTCAGAAGAGGACCGCATCGCCGGGACAAAAGGTAGGTTTCCTGCCTAAGAAGAAGAGGAAGTGATTCTAAATGGCAAAGAAGAAGATAATAGCAGGATCGGCAAAAGCCACCAGGAGAAAATCCAGGAAGAAGGCATCGGCGATCCAGGCGAGGAGGAAGAAGGAGTTCCTGTACCGCGGATTTACCATGGAAGAGCTTCTGTCCATGTCCTTTGACGAGGTACTCGGACTTCTGCCTTCAAGGGCAAGAAGGACCTACCTCCGCGGCCTCAACTACGAACAGCAGTTGCTGTTCGACAAGCTGAAGACGGCTGAGGACACAGTGAGAACGCACCGTAAGGACATACCGATAATTCCGCAATTCGTCGGAAAGAAGGTCAGTGTGTACAACGGAAAAGAATTCAAAGAATTCGAGATAAAGCCCGAGATGATCGGTTGCTTCCTCGGAGAATTCGTCATGACGAGGAAAGCACCTCAACACTCCGGACCCGGAGTCGGTGCAACGAGATCCTCGAAGTTCATGCCGCTTAAGTGAGGTGAAGGAAAATGGTCAACAAAGGATACACAACAATATCTGACCCCGACATCTCTGCTAAGGCACGTGCTCAGGACCAGCCCGTATCACCCAAGTTCGCCCGTGAGGTCGCAGGAATGATCCGCGGATTGAAGGTGGAGACGGCGGTCATGATGCTCGAAGAGGTCATGGAAAAGAAAAGGGCAGTACCTCTGAAGAGGTACAACAAGCGCGTTTCCCACAAGAAAGGAGTGGGTCCGGGAAGATACCCGGTGAAAGCATCCAAGGCGATCCTCGGAGTGGTCCAGAGCGCAATGTCGAACGCCGAGTACAAAGGACTCGACGTTTCGAACATGGCGATCTCGACAATATCCATCGCAAGGGGCCAAACCATACCCGGACACATGCCCAGAGCTCAGGGAAGGGCGACTCAATGGAATCAGGAGACTGTGAACATAGAGGTAATCATAGAGGAGGTTGAATAATATGGCATCAGAGAGAAAATTCGTTGCCGAGAACGTACGCAGGGTCCTTCTCAAAGAGTACCTCATGAAAGAAGTGAGCCGTGCGGGATTCGGAGGTCTCGACATACAGAGGACCCCGATGGGAACTCGTGTCATATTGACAACTGAGAGACCCGGTCTCGTCATCGGAAGACGCGGTCAGACGATCAAGAATCTGACCATGGTCATCGAGGAGAAATACGGATTCGAAAACCCTCAGATCGAGGTCCAGGAAGTTGAGAACGTAAGTCTTAACGCTCAGATAATGGCAGAGAAGCTGGCATTCTCCCTTGAGAGAGGATGGCACTTCCGCAGAGCGGGTCACTCCACCGTCCGCAGAGTAATGGACGCAGGTGCCCGTGGCTGCCACATAATCGTTGCAGGGAAACTTACCGGACAGAGACACAGGACCGAGAAATTCAAAGAGGGATACATAAAGTTCTGCGGAGAACCCAGAGTCAATTTCGTCGAGCGCGGATACGCAGTGGCGAAATTGAAAATGGGTGTGATCGGTGTAACGGTCGAGATAATGAGGCCTGACACCAAATTGCCTGCAGATACGGTTGTTGTCGGAAAGACAGAGGCGGCCGTTTTGCTGCCCGATCTGTTCTCAGGATTGGCACCCGCACCTGTGGTCGAAGAGATCAAGGCGGTCGAAGAGGAGGTGCAGTGATGTCATCCTTGAGGACCGCAGAGATAAGGGAAATGAGTGTTGAGGAACGCAACGAGAAGCTGAAAGAGCTTCGCAACGAACTGATGCACGAGAGAGGCGTATCGGCCATGGGAGGAGCACCATCCAACCCCGGCCTCATACGCGCCCTTAGGACGAACATAGCACGCATCTTGACAGTCCAGAAGGAGGAGGAAGAGATCTAATGGCGGATATCTGTCCAGTTTGTGGGTTGCCAGGGGAGCTGTGCATGTGCGAGGAGATCGCACGTGAACAGCAGATGGTCAGGATATCGGTGGACAGCCGCAGATACGGCAAAATGGTCACCGTGATCGACGGTATCGATGAAAACGACATCGACATCGACGATCTGGCCAAACAACTGAAGAGTAAATGCGCCGCCGGCGGAACATGCAAGGACGGACGCATCGAACTTCAGGGGGATCACAAGAAGAAAGTGAAGATCGTGCTGGAAGACATGGGATTCCGCACGGAAGTGAAGTGAGATGAAGAGAAGTGAATTCATGAGGTCTGAGCTCATAGGTCTGGACGTAGTTGTGCTGTCAGCACCATACTCGGAGATTTCCGGGAAAGTGGTAGACGAGACGAAGAACACGTTCACCATCTCATCGGCCGGAACTGAAAGAATGGTACCGAAACCAGGCAATGAGTTCAGATTTATTCACGAAGGCAAACACATGGACATCAAAGGCACAGATATACAACACCGACCAGAAGATCGAATAAAAAAGGTTAGGTGATTTAATATGACAGCAAAAATCAAAGATATAGGAATCGACGTGGCACCTCCCACTTCGGAGTGTAACGACCCCAACTGCCCGTTCCACGGCAGTCTGCCGGTCAGAGGACAGATCATAGACGGTGTAGTTGCCACCGTCAAAATGAACAAAACCGTCGTAATTGAGCGCAACTACTTGANATATCATAAGAAATACGAGAGATACGAGAAGAGATCCAACAGGTACTCGTCCCACGCATCTCCCTGCCTTGGACTCAAGGTCGGGGACCGCGTAAGGATAATGGAGTGCCGCCCGATCTCCAAGACCGTGGCTTTCGTGGTCGTCGAGAAGAAGGAGTGATCTGAATGAAAGGAATATCCGGAAATCAGACACGCGGACTCCAGAACGGATCCCGTCTCGACGTCATCGACAACAGCGGTGCCAAAGTGATAGAGATCATAACCGTCCCGAAATACCACGGAGTTGCCAGAAGGGTACCTTCCGCAGGTGTCGGGGACATGGTCATAGCCTCTGTCAAGAAAGGCACCCCGGCAATGAGAAGACAGATAGTGTTTGCAGTGATCGTCCGCCAGAGACGCCCCACAAGGCGCGCGGACGGAACGATGGTCTACTTCGAGGACAATGCAGCGGTCATCGTGACCGATACAGGGGAGACCAAGGGAACAGACATAAAAGGTCCGGTGGCAAAAGAGGCAGCCGAGAGGTGGCCCCGTGTCGCAGCGACCGCAAATACGATAGTGTGAGGTGCATGGAATGGTAAGTAGCAAGGCAAGAGTACAGAGAAAAACGCAGGCCAACGCCCCCACGCACGTCAAGAGGAAGATGTTGTCCGCACACCTGAGCACCGAACTCCGTGAGGAATACGGAGTACGTACCGCAAGGGTCTGCAAAGGGGACACAGTGGCAGTGATACGCGGAGAGGAAGATGTCCGCGGGACCGAGGGCAAAGTCCTTGAGGTCTTCACAAAGACAGGCCGTGTGTCCGTAGAGGGAGTGACGATCAACCAGGCCGACGGGACCGCAGTGGTACGTCCGGTTCACGCGTCGAACTTGATAATAACCAAGCTCAACAAGGAAGACCCCTGGAGAGTCGACTCGCTCTCAAAGAGAAAGGAGGCTAAAGAATGAGCGATCATATGAAGAGATTAGCAGCGCCCAGGACGTGGCCCCTAAAAAGGAAAGTGGCAGTTTGGGCAACCAAACAGTCGCCCGGAGCACATTCGGTCGAGAGCAGTATGCCTGCAGCCATGGTCCTCAGGGACCTCATGAACCTGTGTGACACAGCCAAAGAGGCGAAGAGGATCATAGGAAACCGCGAGCTGAAAGTGGACGGGAAAGCAGTGAAGAACCCCAAAGCACCGATCGGTATGATGGACTCGGTGTCCGTACCGGCGATGGGACTGAACTACCGTATGCTTCTTACGGACAAGGGAAAACTCACGTTGGTCCCGATCACCGAGGAAGAGGCGAAGTGGAAATTATGCAGGATCGAGGGAAAGACCAAGGTGGCCGGAGGCAAGATACAGCTGAATCTCAGCGGAGGAAGGAACGTAATCCTCGATGAGAACAAGTACAAATCCGGAGACACACTGAAGATCGACGTCTTAGAACAGAACGTCCTTGACAGCTACACCCTCTCTGACGGTGCATCTGCGATGATCATAAACGGATCATTGGCGGGAAAGGTCGAGACCATAGCCGACTACGTCGTGGTAAGGGGTCCGACCGAGAACATCGTGAGATTCAAGAGCGGAACGGAGACTGTGAAGAAGAACGTGTTCATCATCGGTTCGTCCAAACCCGAAATAAAACTCCCGGAGGCATCTGAATGAACCCGATGAGAGAGTTGTACGTCGAGAAAGTGACGGTCAACATAGGAGTGGGTGAGGCAGGAGAGAGACTTGCAAAGGCCCAGAAGGTCCTTGAGGCGGTCACCGGTCAGAAATCGGTACAGACGATATCGAAGAATGTCAACAGGGATCTGGGTATCAGAGTGGGCATGCCCCTCGGATGCAAGGTCACCCTCAGGGGAGAGGCAGCTGAGCAGTTCATTGTGAAAGCCCTTCCCATAAGGGAGATGCGTGTCTACGCCTACTCCTTCGACAAAGAAGGCAACATGTCCTTCGGTATCTCCGATTACACCGACTTCGTGGGAATGAAATATGACCCCGAGATCGGAATATTCGGAATGGATATCAGCGTCGTTCTCAGAAGGACGGGCAACAGGGTAACCCAGAGGGCGCTTCTCAAAAGGAAGATCCCGAAAGGTCACCGTGTTGACCGCGATGAAGCGATCCAGTACATGAAAGAGAAATTCGAGATAGAGGTGGTCGAGTGAAACCAAAGAAACAGTTCGGCAGGTCAGTGGGTTGTACCCGCTGCGGACGCAGGAGAGGCATCATCAGAAGGTACGGAATGCACCTCTGTCGCCAGTGTTTCAGAGACATGGCCCCGGAATT
>JGI994J12354_10000570_pt1 | contig 36546 bp, 31 predicted proteins | sample IntmicLarv3ML3BL_FD_12354 | JGI IMG/M metagenome (IMG submission 12354) | reverse complement strand
GTGTTAAATGACCATGGATACATTGTGCCCGGGCTAGGCGATGCGGGTGATCGTATTTTTGGTACAAAGTAATTTCTTCAACAAGATTACGAAATCAGAATTTCGTGGATAAGCGGATGAGCGCTTAGAGAATGGAGAGGGTTTTTTGTTTGAACAGCACAACTGGTTATTATATATTGCGGCGTTTGCTTGTGCGTTTGCAATCACATTGGTTACAACGCCGCTTGCAAAGTGGCTGTCGTTAAAGGTTGGAGCGATTGATTATCCGAAAGTGCGCGGCGTACATACAAAGCCTATGCCCCGTATGGGCGGAATTGCCATTGTGTTGGGCTTCTTGATTACGACGCTGTTGATTTATCATTTTGACAAGAGCATGGATCAGATGCAGTTTATCGGTTTTTTGGCCGGTGCGGTGACGATTGCAATTTTGGGTGTGGTGGACGACATCAAGGAGCTGCCGGCAAAACTCAAGTTTAGTGTTCAGATTGTGGCGGCGCTCATGGTGATTTTTTCGGGAACAGAGATCGAAGTGGTGCTTTGGCCGGTGACGACGACGTTGCAAAAACTCAGCATACCGATTACGCTGGTTTGGATTGTTGGGGTGACCAATGCGGTAAACCTTGTGGATGGTCTGGATGGCTTGGCGGCAGGGATTTCATCCATTGCGGCATTGAGCCTGATGATTTTATGTATTATGACGGGAAGTATCACGGCGGTAGGTTTGACAGCGGCGCTTGCGGGTGCGTGTCTTGGATTTTTGCCGAGGAATTTTAATCCGGCAGAGATTTTTATGGGAGATACGGGTTCCACATTTCTCGGTTTTGTTTTGGCTGTAAGCAGCATTCTGGGTGTATTTAAAGGCTATGCGTTGTTGGCACTATGTGTAAGCGTTCTTTGTATTGGTTTGCCGGTATTTGATACAATTTTTGCGATGCTTCGCAGAATAGCAAAGCGCCAGCCCATTATGCAGGCAGACAGGGGACATTTTCATCACAAATTGATTGACAAGGGTTTTACGCAAAAGCAGGCTGTCCTGATCTTATATTTGATTAGTATTTTTATGGGTGCTTTGGCGATTTTTATAGCATTGAAGGATTCCCGAATTATTGTGGTACTTATTTTGACTGTAATCATTCTGAGCTTTATCATTTACTATTTCAATGCGCATATTGACAATAAAGACAAATAACCGCTTTGCGAAATTGCCGCGAAGCGGTCTTTTCTTTGAGGTACAAGTATGCTATACTGAAACTCACGGATTTAGGTGGATACAGAAGATGATTTGGAGGAGGGTGAGGAGAATATGGCTGAAGATGTGCGTGTTTCAAAGGCATTTATTGAAGCGTTGCCGGGAGTTCCTCCACTGTATGTATCTATTTATTTGATGACAAAAGCCATAGATGCGCCGGATGCGGCGTTGGTGGCAGAGCGGTTGGATGTTTTGAAGAGCGATGTACTAAAGGCGTGGCAGTACTGGGAGAATCTTGGATTTTTGACGGAACGGGCACATAAGATAGAGGATGCGCCAAAACAGACACGTGTTTTTTTGGAGAGCAGACCGGAATATGGTTTGGAAGAGTTGGCGGAGTGCATGAAGCATGCCGAGATGAAACGGTTGGCTGTTTGTGCGCAGAGGAAATTGGGAAAATTGCTAAGCCAGCAGGATATAAATATGCTGTATGGGTTTTATGATTGGTTGGGACTGCCGGTGGACGTAATCGAACTGTTGCTGTCTTATTGTGTGTCCAATGGAAAGACAGGGATGCGCTATATTGAAAAAGTGGCGATTGGTTGGGCTGACGAAGGCATTGACACGGTGGAGCAGGCGGCGGAGTACATAGAACTGCGAAAAAGTGGATTTAAGAGTATTTTACAGGCATTTGGTGTGAAAGACAGAGGACCTGTTAAGAAAGAAATTGATTTTATGGTCAAATGGATGAGGGAATATCNCTTTTCTCTGGATGTCATAAAGTTTGCATGCGAGCGGGCGGTGTCGCAGACAGGCAAAGTCAGNTTCAGCTATGCAGACGGGATTTTGCGCCGTTGGAAAGATGCAGGGGTCAGTGTTTTATCGGATGTGGAGGTGCTGGACAAGGCATTTGATGCCAAGAAGGCGATAAGCCAGACGAATCCTGCGCCGAAAGCGCAAAAGCAGCCAGAAAAAAAGAATCGATTTATTAACTACACCCAAAGAGAATGGGATTTTGAAAAAATCAATGAGATGAGAAAAAAGAAGCGTGACCAGTGGTGAAAGGGGGCGTGAGCGATGGCGACAAGAACACAAATTTATCGGGAGGCGCTTCGGGAGATGGATACGATGCGTCTGGAGAATGTGGCGCAATTACGAGAGCGAAAAGAAACGGTGTATGCGCAAGTTCCCCGTTTGGCCGAGATTGAAAACGAATTATCTCTGTTGGGTGTGCGTGCGGCGAAGTTGGTGTTGCAGCCCCATATCGACCACGAAGAGGTTATCTTGAAAATGCAGGCGGAGCAAAAACGGCTGGAGGACGAGCGGGTTACATTACTGGTCAAAAATGATTTTTCGCCCAAAATGCTGGAGGCGGAATACAGTTGCTCTGCGTGCCGGGATACGGGATATATAGAAGAGGAGCGCTGCATCTGTTTGAAACGCCGGCTGATGGATAAAATGTATGACCAGTCTAATGTGCGCCATATTATGCAGGCGGAAAACTTTGACGTATTTGACTTGCGTTATTATAGTGGTGAAGTGAACCCGTCAGAGGGGATTTCTCCGCGAAGCAATGCAGAGAAGGCGATGCGGCGATTGCTGCGTTTTACAAGCGAATTTGATTCTGTACAGGATAATATCCTTCTTTATGGCGGAACGGGGCTGGGGAAAACATTCCTTTGCAACTCGATTGCGAAGGAGTTGCTGATGCAAGGGAAGATGGTTCTTTACTTGACTGCGGGGCAGTTGTTTAAAAAGCTGGAGGAGGATCGATTCCATCGGGATGACGAAGAAGAATCTAAAGATTGGAATCAGGAATTGTTGGAAGCGGAATTGCTGATTATTGACGATTTGGGTACGGAATTTTCTACAGTGTTTACGGCAACAGAGTTATTTCGTGTGATAAATGACCGTAAATTGATGGGAAGGCCCGTTGTAATCTCCACGAACTTGAGCCCTACGGAGTTGATGAACCATTATTCTGACCGTATCACCTCTCGTATTTTGGGAGAATATCAAGATGTACACCTTTTTGGTGAAGATATCCGAATTATAAAAAAATATCAGGATTAAAATGATGGAAAGTATCTTGGATGAGCAGGATGCTTTCTTTTTTGTTTGGACGAAACGGAAAATTCTTTTGTAAAGGACGTGGGTGGGTGCGTCGAAGCGCTTTGTTTTTTGCCGAAACAAAGAGAACGATGCCGACAATGTTTGACAAAAAAAGAATGTATTTTTTTCTAAAATAAGGCATATAAAAGCGATGATTTTAGGAGAGTGCATAATGGAAAAAACAGAAATCACATGGGGGAGAAACGTTGAAGAGCCGATACACATGCCGAACTTTTCTATGAAGAAGAATAGAGACTGGAGAATGTTTCCGAAGAAAGCGGAGTTGGCGAAGCTTCTTCTGTTTTGTGTTGTGGGCACCCTTTGGGGACGAAGCGAGTTGTTCGGGATATTGCATCCTTTGGGGATGACATACATATCCCTGTTTTTTGGCGAGGGTATATTATTTTGGAGCGTTTTTCTGGTGACGGGCGTAGGAGCCATGATAGATACGCCATTAAAGACAGGTGCGGCGTTGGCGGCGGCTGCGGCAATACAATTGACGCTGGGGAGATTTGTGAATCGAGACGAGCGCGTGAAAAAGGCATTTCTGGGGGCTTTTTCTATGGGTCTCGCAGGTGTGTTTTACGGAATTAGCAAAGGCGGATTGACGTTTTATTTCGCTGTGGCGGCAGTGGAGAGCGCATTGGTTTTGGGAATTTCGCTATTGACGCAGATGGGTGTGTTTTTCATTTGGGAGAAGCGGCGTGTGCCCATTCCCGCAAGAGAGGAAGGAATCGCGCTGATTATTTTGTTGGGCGGTGCGTTGGCGGGTATTTCTCGGATACCCCAGGATTTTTTTGGCGAGGGTATCTTGTTTGCGGTGCTTGCGGCAACCCTTCTTTTGGCAGCGTGGAAGGAGGGTATTGGAGGCGGAGCGGCGGCAGGCAGTTTGCTTGGTGTGATTCTCTACTTTGGTGGGGCGGTGAATATGACCGTGTTTGCGGTGCTTTCTTTAAGCGGAATGCTGGCGGGTTGCGGAAAAGATTTGGGACGTTGGGTGTCAGGCTTAATATTGGCCCTTTCTCCGCTGATTTTTCTTTTTTATGTAGACAGTGCATTGATAGAACCCATCTGGGTTTGGGGGTGGTTTGCCGGTGTCGTCATTTTTCTGGTTGTACCTAAAAAAGTGGTGACGATGTTGGGCGGGGGACTTTGGGAGCAGGAGAAAACAAAGGATATATATTCACGAAAAAAAGAGTTGATGGAAGAGAAGTTGGCAGATTTTGCCGGGGCGTTTCGTTCTTTGTCAAAGAGTTTCGTGAAGGAGGCGCAAGAGCAGGAGAAAACAGAGGTATCCCGATTGGTTGATGATATTGCTGCAAGAACATGCGGCGGATGCGGTATGGCACATTATTGTTGGGAAGAAGAACTATATGCTACATATAGTATGACTTTTTCTGCTTTATCGCATTGTGAGAGCAAGGGATATATGACATGGGAGCAATTGCCTGAAGCGTTTTGTGAAACTTGTGCCCGAAAGGACGTTTTTGTGGATTCATTGAACAAGATATATGAAACCTACCGACGAGATCGGGTCTGGTTGGGGAGGCTGGATGAGTGCCGGGACTTGGTTAGTCAGCAACTGCTGGCAGTTGGCGGTATTTTGGACGAGCTTTCTGAGCATATGGAGCTTGGTGTGCTCATTCTGGAGGCACCGACACAGATGATTCGGGATGAATGTACAAAACTGGGTATTCGAACGAAAGACATTCGGGTAACGGAAGAGAAGAAAGGAAATGGCAGACGGGTAAAATTATCCCTTCGGGGATGCGGTGGCAAGCGTGCCTGCAAAGAGAAACTGCCGACGATGATTAGAAAAACGATGGGGATACCTATGACGTTGTTGGAAGAAGGGAATTGTCATTGCGGAAATGACGGTGTTTGCCATTTGACTTTCATGGAAGCGCCTGCATTTTCATTGATGACAGCAGTGGCATTTTTAGCCGCCAATGAAGGGGAGCCCTGCGGCGATACATCTACGTTTTTTGAAACGGACGAGGGGACGGCTTTGATGGCGCTATCGGACGGGATGGGTCACGGTGCACGGGCGGCGTTGGAGAGCCGCACGGCGATTGAGTTGTTGGAACAATTTACCCAAGCGGGATTTGAACGGGAGTTGGCGGTGAAGATGATTAACTCGGCGCTTTTATTTCGCAATTGCGAGGAGAATTATGCGACGTTGGATATATGTGCGGTGGATTTGTTTGGCGCGCGGGCAGAGTTTATTAAGATGGGAGCTGTATCATCCTATATTTATCGCGGCGGGCGAGTGCTTTCCATATCGGCGCACACGTTACCGGCGGGTATTTTAAAGCAGGTGCAGGTGGAGAAGAACGAGATGCTTTTGAAAGACGGCGACATGATTTATATTTTTTCGGATGGTATCAGCGATGCTTTGGGCGGCGAGCATGTTGCAGGTGCATGGTTAAAGGAGAAGTTGGAGAAGTTCCCTGTTGCAAATCCACAGGATGCGGCACAGTATGTGTTGCAGGAGGCAAAGCGGGCGTGTAAAACCGAGACGCATGATGATATGACGGTTATGGTCGGGCGTTTTTGGAGAAAAAGAAAATATACATAAATGTTTGAGTCCGCAATGAATACGTCATTGCGGATTTTTATTTTTTGAGAAGCGGACGGTTGCGGAAGCAGGGGTTTTCGTGTAGAGTGTAAGGAGTGAAGAGGGGTGAGTACATGCGAAATAGAGTGAAAGCATTTATGGAACAACACTGTATGTGTTCCAGGGGGATGCGCATGATTGTTGGTGTATCCGGCGGGGCGGATTCTATTTGTTTATTGCATGTGCTTTATTCTTTGCAGGAACAGGAAGAATGGATATTGGAAGTGGTGCATGTACACCATGGATTAAGAGGAGAAGAAGCGGACAGGGATTGCGCATTCGTAGAAATGTTTTGTCAAGAGAGGCAAATTCCTTTTCATGCGGTATATAAAGATGTCAGGAAAGAGGCAGAGGAAAGAGGTCTTGGGGAGGAAGAGACAGGGCGGTTGCTGCGTTATGAAGCATTTCGGCAAATAGCGGATGGTGATTGCATTGCCGTTGCTCATAATCAAGACGATCAGGGTGAGACGATGTTGATGCAGCTATGCCGCGGAACGGGATTGGGCGGTCTCGCAGGTATGCGGCCGCTAAATCACGATATTCTTCGTCCATTGTTGTTTGTGTCTCGAGAAGAGATAGAGACTTATTGCCGGACGGAGGGACTGGGCTATTGTCAAGACAGTACCAACGGGGAGGATATATACACAAGAAACCGTGTACGTAATCGGGTCATGCCGTTGTTGAGGGAATTGAATCCTCAGGCACATTTGCATATGGCGCAAACGGCGGAATTGTTGGCGCAGGATGAGGACTACATTCACGAGCAGGTGAAGCAAGCATTGCTTGAGACGACGAAAAGAACAAGCGCTTTCGAGGTCGTACTCAGTGCAAAAAAGTTAAGTATTTTGCACCCTGCGATTAGAAAGCGTGTATTAAAGCAGGCGGTAACGATGCTATCCGGCGGAAAGGATATCTCGGCGAAACATATGGATTCTCTGCAAGCGTTGCTAAGCAAGGAAAGTGGAAAGAGATGTCATTTGCCAAGAAACACGACGGCGGAGTATCGCTATGGAGAGTTGGTCATTGGCAGAGAGCAGGACGAAGAAGAGGCGTTTTGTGAAAGGTTGCCTTTTTTGGGGGAAGTGTGTATTGAACGAAGATATGAAATCATGTGTATCTTGGTATCAGAAAGAGAAAAAAACCAAAAAATCGACAAAGATGTCTATACGAATGTATTTGATTATGATAAAATATTGAAGGCCAATAAGGAATTATGTTGCCGTACATGGAAAACGGGTGACAACATTGACACGGGTAATGGGCATAAAAAAATAAAAGATTTTTTTATCGATGAAAAAATTCCTCGTACGCAGCGTAAGGAAATGGTATTCATTGCGCTGGATGAAGATATTGTCTGGATTGTGGGCAAGCGAATTTCGGCGGCATACAGAGCAGATAAAGATACGAGAAGATGGTTGGAGATTCGGATACGGAGGATAACGAAAAAATGAAAGAACGGGTAGAGACATTGATTTCAGCGGAAGATATTTCCGCCAGACTGGATGAGGTAGCGAAACAGATCAATGATGATTTTTCGGGAAAACAGCTTGAGTTGGTTTGTGTTTTAAAGGGCGGCGTAATGACATTGGTGGAATTATCCAAACGCTTGAATATGCCTGTAACAATGAATTTTATGGATGTATCCAGTTATGGGGATGCGATGCAAAGCAGCGGAAAAATCAAGATACTTCGTGACTTGGATGAAGATATTGAAGGAAAAAATGTACTTTTGGTAGAGGATATTGTGGATAGCGGAAGAACATTGAGCCACTTGCGGGAGATGTTGCTACATAGACGGCCGAAGGTGTTTAAAATCTTTTCGTTACTGGACAAGCCGGATCGCCGTGTGGTAAATGTGCAGGTGGATTATGTAGGATTTGCGATTCCGGACGAGTTTGCAGTCGGTTTTGGTTTGGACTATGCGCAGCGTTATCGGAATTTAGATTACGTCGGTGTTGTCCACTTTGATGAAGAATAAGGATTTTGTGAAATTGCAGAGGATGCATATGATCTTCTGCAATTTTTTTATGAAATGCTGTGGTTGGTTTTGTAGAAAAATCGAATTATTTTTAACGGGGAGTTAATGTTGGAAGATTGCGTTTCCCTGTGAAATGTGATAGAATTATAAATTAATACGGCCTTAGCTGTAGGTTTTTCAGGAGAACTATGTGTGAATATTAGGAGGGAAGCCCTTGAATAAGTTTATGAAACAATTTGGACAATATATTGCTATTTTTGTAGTGATAACGGTTTTTTTGGCTGTGCTCGGACAGGGTAGAGACATTTCGCCGCAAGAATCCATCATGTACAGTTATAGTGATTTGTTGAAAGAATTGGAAGGCAATAACATTGACTCGATTGAAATTAGCCGAAGCACAGAGGCCAGCGATTACGGCAGTGCAAAGGCGACATTAAGGGATGGAACGGAGATTGAAGTAAATATTTCAAGTATTGCGACGTTCCAGTCTAGGGTGGATGAAAAGTTTGCAGAGTTACAGGCGAATGGGGAAGAGGGCTTTTCCATTAGTATTATCGATGTCAAGAAAGAAAGTCTTTTGAGGGCGTATTTGCCATCCTTATTATTGACGATTCTGATGTTGGTCGCTTTTGTGGTGCTGTTCTCACGCATGCAAGGCGGCGGCGGGAAGATGGCCTCCTTTGGAAAGAGCAAGGCAAAAATGAGTTTGGATGGGGATAAGAAAGTAACCTTTGCGGACGTTGCCGGGTGTGATGAAGAGAAGGAAGAGCTGGAGGAGTTGGTTGATTTCTTGCGTACACCGCAGAAGTTTACAGCCTTGGGCGCAAGAATACCGAAGGGCGTTTTGTTGGTGGGACCTCCGGGAACGGGCAAGACATTGTTGGCGAAGGCAGTGGCCGGTGAGGCGGGTGCACCATTCTTTAGTATTTCGGGTTCTGATTTTGTTGAGATGTTCGTTGGTGTCGGTGCATCTCGTGTGAGGGATTTATTTGATCAGGCAAAGAAGCATGCGCCGAGTATTATCTTTATTGATGAGATTGATGCCGTTGGACGCCGCAGAGGTGCGGGATTGGGCGGCGGTCATGATGAGCGTGAGCAGACATTGAACCAGCTGCTTGTTGAGATGGATGGTTTCGGCATCAATGAGAGCGTTATTATCATTGCTGCAACAAACCGCGCAGACATTCTCGACCCGGCGTTGTTGAGGCCGGGACGTTTTGATAGGCAGGTTTTTGTGGGCAGACCGGATGTGAAGGGCAGAGAAGCCATTTTGAATGTGCATGCCAAAGGTAAGGTTTTTGTGCCGGAGGTGGATATGCACGTGATCGCGCAGACGACAGCAGGCTTTACAGGTGCGGACTTGGCGAACTTGTTAAACGAATCAGCGTTGCTTGCGGCGAGACAGAATAAAAAGGCCATTGAGATGGCGGATATTCAGGCGGCATTGATTAAAATCGGTGTTGGTACAGAGAAAAAGACCAGAACCATTTCTGATAAGGAAAGATTTATTACGGCATATCATGAAGCAGGACATGCAATTCTCTTTGAATTGTTAAGCGAATTGGATCCTGTGCACAGCATTTCTATTATACCGACCGGAATGGCGGGCGGATACACGATGCCATTGCCGGGTGAAGATAAGATGTATATGACAAAGCTTTATATGGAGCAGGAGATTATTTGTCTCTTGGGCGGACGCGCGGCGGAATATCTGGTGATTAAAGACATCACGACAGGAGCGTCCAATGACATTCAACGTGCGACGGCATTGGCAAGAAGTATGGCGACCAAGTATGGTATGAGTGAAGCGTTGGGGCCGATTCAGTTTGGTGAGGAGAGCAACGAGGTCTTTATCGGCAGAGACTGGGGACATCAGCGCAATTACAGCGAAGCGGTAGCGATTATGATTGACGAGGAAGTAAACCGTATCGTGACAAGTGCTTACAAAGAGGCAATTCGTATTTTGGAAGAAAACATGGAAGTATTACATGCATCGGCAAAAGTACTGGTGCACAGAGAGAAGATAACGGGCGAGGAATTCCGTGAGCTTTTCAAAGAGTCTGTACGCAACGAGATATTGGGTATTGCGGTAGAGAAAACGGACGAAAGCGCAGTTAAATTAGACAAAACGACAGATAGCCCTCAGGGCTGAAAGAAAGGAAGTTGAAGATGGATTTTAACAATATTGTGCCGGGTATGAATTTTGAAATGGAGCATGTGATTGAAGAGAAGCATACGGCGGCGCACTTTGGCAATGACAATGTGCCTGTATTTGCATCGCCTCAATTGATTTCATGGGTGGAAGCGACTGCGATTCAGACGGTAAAGCCATTTTTACCTGAAGGTTGGGAGACGGTTGGGACAACCTTTGAGTTGAAGCATCTTGCGGCGACACCTATCGGTATGAGAGTGCGCATTGTAGCAGAGCTGGTTGAAGTCAATGGAAAGCTGCTCACATTCCAAGTCAAAGCATATGACGATGTAGATAAAATTTGTGAAGGAACACATGGACGTGCGATTATTGATAACGCAAAATTTATGAGCCGTGTAAATGATAAAGCAAACAAATCGAAATAAGATAATGAAGAGCGGCACTTTGTGCGTTTTCTAAAAGAAGTTATAAGTTCTGAAAAGCCTGTTTTGGCAGATGCTTTACCAAACTTCCTTGGCGGTTTCCTTTCAGGATAACGTTGAGTGTGGTGGTACATCCGCTTAAAGAGGCTTTTTATTTTTGGAACATATGCAGCCTTGGTAAATAGGCGGAGGCGGTCATTTGTTCTTGTGATTATGTTGCGCTTGGGGAGGGTTTTATGTATCGAATTTTGGATATTCTAAAAAAAGAGACCGGTTTTATCTCCGGAGAGGAGATTGGCAAGCGGTTGGAGATATCTCGTGCTGCTATCTGGAAGGGGATAAAAAAACTCAGAGAAGAAGGGTACGAAATTGAGGCGGTGACGAACAAAGGATACCGCTTGGTTTTGCACGAAACCATGTATAACGAAAAGGAAATATTATCTGATTTGAAAACAAAAAAAATGGGGAAGAAGCTTTATTTCTATAAAGAGGTTGGATCCACGAATGACGTCATTCGGCAATTTGCATTAGATGGTGCCGAAGAGGGCGTCTTGGCGATTACAGAAATGCAAAATAACGGAAGAGGACGCCGTGGGAAACCTTGGGTGGGGCCCGCGGGGACAGGCATCTGGATGAGCTTGCTGCTCCGGCCGCATATTCATCCCAGTGAAGCGTCGGTGTTGACATTGATTATGGGGTTAGCGGTGCAAGAAGCGATCCAAAAGGTGACGGGCATTTCGGCAGATATTAAGTGGCCCAATGACGTTTTGGTTGACAATAAGAAGCTGGTTGGTATTTTGACGGAGTTGGATTGTGAGATAAACGAAGTACAGTCGGTTACGATTGGCGTCGGTATCAATGTAAATACAGCCGTGTTTCCGGAAGAAATTGCAGATATTGCGACATCATTATATCTTGCGAGCGGACGGACATTTTCCCGTAAAATGCTGGTGCATGAGATATTGCAGATATTTGAGGTTTATTACGATAGATTCTTGACATCGCGAGAAGGGTTTGCACCTTTTTTAGATGCATATGCAAAAAAATGCATCACGCTTGGCAAAAAGGTTAGAGTAGAGGGGCGAGTATCTTTTTTGGCGACGGCGGTTTCTGTGACGCCTCAGGGAGAATTGTTGGTTCGGCGCGAGGATGATGGAAAAGAAGAAGTGGTATTTTCGGGCGAGGTTTCTATTCGAGGGGGACAATGAGTATGGAGAAGAGAGTGCTTGCGGCGGCAAGCTTTGAAAAACAGAAATATTTTTTGGANCCGGCGTTTCAGGCTTTGCCGGAGGCTGTTCAGGAGGAGGTGCGCACAATCTGTGTTATTTTGGCGCAGAAGTTGGGCGCTGCCTTTGTTATGGGGTTTTATGAAGATGGAGAAGTCTATGTAGAAACCGTGAAGCGTGAGGGTGATTTCGACTTCGATGAAATTGGGGCCGATCTTGAAGTAAAAGAATTATACCGCCAAAAGAGGGAACTGTTTCAGACATTGAAGTTATGGTATCGTGTATTTTTCACACAAGAAGGAAAGGAAATAAAAAACAAGTTATTGGATGGCGAAAAAAGCTTGTAGAAAAAATAACAAAACACAAAAAAAGCATTGTAATTCTTCAATTAGCTGTTATAATGGTGCATGGTAAGATTCGATTGGAATCACAGGCGGAGATGTCATGAATGATTGAATATATTCAGATATACTCCAAATGCCATCGAAAGGAGCCATGCTGTTTTATCCCAAGTAGTCTTATATCTGCCATAATTTTGGCAAATAAGAGTGAGAATGAAAGGAGAATTGAATTATGTCAACACAAAAAAGAATGTCGGTGAGAAAACTTACGGTTACAGGAATGATGGTAGCGATTACCGCTGTTTTGGCGTATACCCCGTTGGGTATCATTCCGTTACAACCTGTTAGTGCCACAACAACGCATATTCCGACGATTATCATTGCTATTTTGGAGGGACCGGTTGCGGGTGCAATCACAGGTCTGGCGTTTGGGTTGGTGTCTATGTTCAGGGCAATTACGCAGCCGACGAGTATTTTGTCACCTTGCTTTATCAATCCGTTGGTTTCTGTTTTGCCAAGGATATTGATTGGTGTGGTTGCGGGATGGACATTTCGTATCGTTAAGCGTGTTTGCAAGAAAACGGCTGTTTCTGCCGTTATCGCTTCGGCCTTGGGCTCTTTGACCAACACGATCGGTGCGATGGGTATGATTTATCTGCTTTATGCGGCAAGATTGACAGAGCAGATGGGCAGTTCTGCCGGTGTTATGATTTGGGGCATTATCACAACGTATGGTATTGTGGAAATGTTGGCGGCGGTTGTGATTTGTACGATGGTTGTGCTAACACTCAGAAAGGTGATTTATGGCCAATCTGATTGATTTTGATAGAGAATGTGATGCATTTAGAATATTTTTTTGGAGTGCGGGTCAATGATTTTAGTGATTGATGTGAGTAATACGAATACAGTGCTTGGTGTTTTTGACGGGGACAGGCTTATCGACAATTGGCGGCTTTCCACATTAAGCGGACGAACATCGGATGAGATTGGAACATTAATTCGAAGTCTGTTTGAGCGCTCGGAAATATTCACAATGGAGCTGGAAGCAGTGGTAATTTCCTCTGTTGTTCCCGATGTGATGTATTCCTTGACAAACGGTATCAGAAAATATATCAAGCGGGAAATTATGCTGGTTCGGCCGGGACTAAAGACGGGAATCAATTTGCGGATGGAAAACCCGAAAGAAATGGGAACAAATCGTATTGTAAATTTGGTTGCAGCGCATGAAATTTACGGCGGTCCCGCGATTGTTATTGATTACAGTACGGCGACAACATTTGATGTGATTGATAGAGACGGTGAGTTTTTGACAGGGATCACGGCACCGGGGCTGCAAATTTGTTCGGATGCACTATATAAACGAACGGCAAGTTTGCCGAAGTTTGAAATCAAGCGTCCCGAAAGCTTGATTACGAAAAATACAATTGATAGCCTACAGGCCGGATTGGTGATTGGGCATATTGGCGAAACAGTCTACATTATTGAGGAAATTCGAAGAGAGCTAAATCTGTCTGATGCAAAAGTTATTGCCACAGGCGGTATAGCGAGAGTAATTGACGAAGATGGCAGCATCTTCAATATATACGACCCTGTTCTTGCGTTACAAGGGCTGCGTCTGGTCTATGAAAAAAACAAGAACAAAAAATAGGGGGGAAACAAATGCTTCTGGTTATCGATGTTGGAAATACCAATTATGTTTTGGGCGTGTATCACGCAGAACGATTGATTAAGTCATGGCGTATGTCGACGTCAGACAATCGAACGGCAGACGAAACGGGTATTTTTTTATATAATCTTTTCAACTCGGCTGGCTTTGATGTGAAGCGTATTGAAGCGGTGATTATTTCTTCTGTTGTGCCAGACATTATGTATTCCCTAACCAAGGGGATTCGGAAGTATTTTTGTATTGAACCGATGATTGTTAGTTCGGGCATGAAAACGGGGATTGTAATTAAGCGGGATAATCCGAAAGCAGTGGGCGCGGATCGCATTGTCAATATGGTTGCGGTGAATGAAATTTATGGCGGGTCTGCCATTGTGATTGATTACGGTACGGCAAATACATTTGATGTAATTAATGAGAAGTCTGAATTTATTACAGGGCTGATTACGCCGGGAATCTCTATTTGCGCAGATGCATTGTATCAAAAAGCGGCGCAGTTGCCTAAAATCGAAATCAAAAAACCGAAATCCATCATTGTGAAGAACACCGTTGGAAGCATTCAGGCCGGACTTGTTATGGGACATATTGGGCAGACAAAGTATATTGTCGAAAAGTTAAAAGAAGAGCTGAATATGCCTGATATGAAGGTAGTCGCGACAGGCGGACTGGCAAAAGTCATTGATTTGGATAAGGAGATTTTTGATGTTTTAGATCCTGTGCTGACACTGAAAGGATTGAATATTTTGTACCATAAGAATAAAGATGAAGCAAGGAATAAGAAGCCGCAGTGCACCACGTCGGCATAAGAATAAGGGCGAAATCCAAAAGGGGATTCGCCTTTTTTTATTTGTACACCGCACGTGTGCGTTTTGCTTGCAAGCGCAGGTGTTATCTGCTATCATAGCCGAGAGAGGTGGAGTAAATGAAGATCGGAACAGTCGAGTTGGAGAATAACGTGTTTTTGGCGCCTATGGCAGGGGTAACGGATCTGCCATTTCGCTTATTGTGCAAAGAGATGGGTTGCGGATTGGTATATTCTGAGATGGTTAGTGCCAAAGGCATATTATACGATAATAAAAATACAGAAGAGTTGTTAACAGTGGAGGCGGCAGAGCGCCCTACTGCTGTGCAGTTGTTTGGTTCCGATCCCAAGATTCTCGGAGATATGGGGCGGAAAATCAGCGGCTATCCGTTTGATATTATTGACGTGAACATGGGATGCCCTGCGCCGAAGATTGTAAGAAATGGCGAGGGGAGTGCTTTGAGCAAAACGCCCGAACGCATTGGCGAAATTGTGAAGGCATTGGTTGCGGCGCAGGATAAGCCGGTAACCATAAAAATACGCAAAGGATTTGATGAGGCGCATGTGAATGCCGTAGAAGTTGCCCGTATTGCTGAGGCAAATGGTGCATCTGCGATTGCGGTGCATGGACGAACGAGGGAACAGTATTACAGCGGGAAGGCGGACTGGGAAATTATCCGTCAAGTAAAAGAAGCAGTTTCTATCCCTATTATCGGCAATGGAGATGTATTTGCGCCGGAGGATGCGAAAGAACTGCTGGACGCTACGGGCTGCGACGCCATTATGGTTGGACGGGGTGCACAGGGGAATCCTTGGATATTCAAACGTATTTTGCACTATCTGGAGACAGGAGAAATGCTTCCCGAACCGACGGCGCGAGAGCGGGTGGAGAAAGCGCTTCGTCACGGACGTATGCTCATTGACTACAAAGGAGAATACATCGGCGTTAGAGAGATGCGTAAACACATGGCATGGTATATGAAGGGTTTGCCGCGTGTAGCAGAGTTGAGAGGAAAGTTGAATTATATGGAGCGGCTGGAAGATATGGAGGCATTACTGCTTGCGTATCTGGATGAAATGGACGCTTAAAAATGCCCCCGGGAGTAGTCATTCCCGGGGGTTTCGTTTTATTGAATGTCTACGACTTCGTATCCGGCGTCTGTTACAGCTTTGATTAAATCATCCTCGCTGATGTGTTCTGCCAACTCTACAGTTGCACCCTTTAAATCGACTTCTGCCCTTACGCCGTTGATGTCGTTTAATGCCTTATGCACACGGCCTGTGCAGTGCTGGCAGGTCATGCCTTCAATTTTCAATATTTTTTTCATGAGAATTTCCTCCACCATGATATTTTCTTGTGATATCTCTACGGTGCTGTCCTGGATTTTTGCTAGGGCATTTTTCGGCTTAAATAGTTTTAGACGCAGTGCATTTGCCAAAACAAATGTAGAGCTAAAGCTCATTGCTGCCGCTGCAAACATAGGGTTTAGGGTCAGGCCGAATGCCGGGTACAATAACCCTGCTGCCAGTGGAATGCCCAGCGTGTTGTAGAAAAATGCCCAGAACAGATTTTGCTTGATATTACGGATGGTTGCGTGGCTTAATTCCACTGCCGCCACAGCATCCATCAAATCACTTTTCATTAATATGATATCTGCGGATTCCATGGCAATATCTGTGCCTGCACCGATGGCGATGCCTACATCCGCTCGTGTCAACGCGGGAGCATCGTTGATGCCGTCACCAACCATGGCCACTTTTTTGCCCTCATCTTGTAGCCGCCTGACTTCTTGTTCCTTGTCCTGCGGGAGAACTTCCGCAATGGCTCGGATACCGAGTTTTTTTGCAATGGCATCCGCAGTTCTCGCATTATCTCCCGTGAGCATAACCACGTCCATACCCATGGCATGAAAAGCGTCAACGGCCTCTTTGCTGGTATCCTTCAGCGTATCGGCCAAGGCCAAAATACCGAGAAAAATATTGTTCTCTGCAAAGAACAAGGGTGTTTTTCCTTCGCGTGCCAGGTTTTCTGCTTTTTCCAAATAAGATTTGTCGATATGGATGTGTCGTGCCTGCATCATTTTTGCATTGCCGCCCAAAATGGTTTTTTGATCCACAATGGTGGAGATTCCCTGCCCTGCGATTGCCTCCAATTGACTTGCGGGCAGGAGAGAAATCTCTTTTTCCGAAGCATATTGTACGATGGCATGTGCAAGGGGATGCTCTGAGATGGCCTCCATGGAAGCGGCATTTTTGAGTAGCCGGTCGCGTAAAATGCCTTGTGCCATGATTACGTCGGTAACCACAGGCTTGCCGATGGTAAGCGTACCCGTTTTATCCAGAATAATCGTATTTATTTCATGTGCAATTTCCAAGCTTTCGGCAGATTTAATCAAAATACCGTGTTCTGCACCTTTGCCGGTACCCACCATGATGGCCGTTGGTGTTGCCAGGCCCAATGCACAAGGGCATGATATAATCAAGACGGCGATGCTGATGGATAGGGCGAAGTGGAAACTTTCGCCCAGAAGCAGCCAGAGAATCAAGGCGACAACAGAGATACAGATCACAGCGGGAACAAAAACGCCACTGATTTTATCTGCCAATTTGGAAATGGGTGCCTTGGAGGCGCTAGCTTCTTCGACCAACGTGATAATTTGTGCCAATGTGGTGTTTCCGCCAACGCGGGTTGCCTTCATTTTGAAATATCCGCTTTTATTTACGGTTGCACCAATGACCTGATCACCTGTCCGCTTGGAAACAGGGAGGCTCTCGCCCGTGATGGCGCTTTCATCCACGGCGGAATACCCCTCGATGACAATGCCGTCGACAGGGATACTATGCCCCGGAAGAATAACGATAATGTCACCTTCAAGAACATCTTCCAGTGCAATTTCCTCTTCTTTGCCATTGCGGATGACAGTTGCCGTTTTTGGTGCCAAATCCATGAGTTTTCCAATGGCCTCAGATGTTTTTCCTTTGGAGCGGGTTTCCATGTACTTGCCCACAGTAATCAGGGTTAGTATCATGGCTGCCGATTCAAAATACAAATCCATGGCATATGTATGTGCGCTCATCAAATCGCCCCGACCCATATGATAGGCCATAAAATAAATGGCAAAAATGCTATAGATAACCGCTGCGCTTGAGCCAATCGCAATCAAAGAATCCATGTTGGGAGCACGGTTTTTCAATGCTTGGAAGCCGGCAGAGAAGTATTTTTTGTTTACGGCGAGGATAGGAATTGTGAAGAACAACTGTGTCAAAGCGAAAATCATTATGTTTTGATTGCCCGATAGAAGAGAGGGCAGAGGAGCACCCATCATGTGCCCCATGGAAATATAAAATAAGGGAATCATGAAGAAAAATGAAATAGTCAATCGCTTTTTCATATCTTGCATTTCTTCCAGCGCGATATTTGTTGGGGGCTGCGTTGTTTTCGCAGAACCTTTTACGCTTGCGCCATACCCGCCACTCTTTACCGCTTCCATAATATCTTCTATGGCAACAAGAGCGTTGTCAAATGATACAGACATACTGTTTTGCAGTAGATTTACGCTGACGGATTCAATGCCGGCAAGTTTGCTCACGCTTTTTTCCACATGGGCAGAGCAGGCGGAGCAGGTCATGCCGGTAATATTAAATTTTTCTGTCAAAGCGTCACCTCCATTTATAAAGTTAGTGTCAAGAAACTTTCTATAAGTTGAGTGTATTCTTTTTTTTACGGGATGTCAATTATTCTCGTTGGGTTTTGTATGAAAGAGATGATTGGATTTTCTGTTTGTCATTTCTCGGATATGTGATACGATAGAGAAAGAAATCTGTAGAGGAGGGTGTTTGTAAATGAGTAGAGAGATGAGACGAAAAGACCGATTGATACCGGACGAAAGAGCCAGAGGTGTGATTGAGAAGTGCGAATATGGTGTTTTTATTACGGCAGATAAAGAAGGGCACCCTTATGGCGTTGCGCTAAACCATGTATTGATAGAAGATAAGATTTATTTTCACTGTGCACACGAGGGAAGAAAACTGGATAATATAAAAGAAAATCCAAATGTATCTATGACATTTGTGGGGCGGGCAGAAGTGCTGGGCGAAGACTATACAACCGGATATGAGAGCGTTATTATTGAAGGAACGGCTCAAATGGTCACAGAGAAGGCGGAGAAGAAAGCCATTTTGCTCGCGATTGGAAAAAGGTTTTCACCTTTTCAAGATCAGGAGATGGATGCTTATATTGACCGATTTTTGGAAGCAACGGCAGTTGGCTGTATAAACATTGAGAAAATAAGCGGGAAGGCGAACGACAAAAGAAGATAATAAAACACCGCATAAGAAGCGTGTTCAGAGGCTTTTATGCGGTGTTTTGATTTTAGGCCTTATCGTTGGATAGGCCGTATTTGTCGAATATGTAGAATAATAAACTCAGACCCATGCCGACCAATGCCGCCAATGACATACCGGTAAGGGCAACTTCGCCGATATTGATAGAGATGCCGGATAGGCCGACAACAAAGATAACAGATGTCAGGGCGATATTCTTGGATTTGTTGAAGTCCACTTTGGAATCGACCAGAATACGTAAGCCGGATGTACCAATCATGCCGTAAAGTAAGAATGAAATACCGCCGATGACAGGCCCGGGAATGGTACCAATCAACAAAGTCAGTTTTCCGATGAAAGAGCAGAAAATAGATAATACCGCAGCTCCCGCGATGACACGAACGCTATATACTTTGGTGATTGCCATGACGCCGATATTTTCTCCATAAGTGGTCGTTGGCACGGAGCCGACAAAACCGGAAAGCATGGTGGAGAAGTTATCAGCAAATAAAGAACGGTGAAGTCCCGGATCTTTTATCAAATCCTGTCCGATGATCTTGGCGGTAACAATTTGGTGTCCGATATGTTCGGAAACAATAACCAGAAGCGCAGGCATCATAATGGCAATTGCCTGTGCGCTAAATTTCGGTGTTGAGAAGTTTGGCATGGTTAGCCAAGAGGCTTGCGCAACTGCATCAAAGTTTACCATGCCTACGATATAGGAGGCAATGTATCCGCAGATAACCGCAATTAAGATTGGGATTACGGCGAAGAATTTTTTGAACAGTATCGAGCCGAAAACGGCGACGCCTAATGTGATAAGAAACACAATTACGTTGTTTGTCTCCGGTGTGCCGTTTTCTACAAGCAATCCGGCAGTATTTGCGGCGGAGCCTGCCAATTCCAGACCAATCAGTGCAACAACGGGACCCATTGCCGCAGGTTGCAAAATAATGTCTATCCAAGCAGAGCCAAATTTTTTGACAATGCCCGCAACGATACACCCGCAGAGACCAACCGCGATGAATCCGCCCAGTGCGTATTCATAACCGAAGTTGTTGATGATGATTAAACCGGGTGCCAAGAATGCGAAACTGGATCCCAGATATGCGGGAGACTTCCCTTTGGTTATGACGATAAACAAAAGTGTGCCAATGCCATTCATGAATAAAACAACGGCCGGATTCAGTCCAAAAAGGAATGGAACCAATACGGTTGCGCCAAACATTGCAAACATGTGCTGCAAAGATAATGGTATTAATAATGAAACAGGTACTTTTTCATCAACTTGAATAATTCTTCGACTTTCCAATAGATGATCCTCCTCCTTAAATTAAAGCACAAAAATGTGATATAATAATTAAAAATGCGTCAAACGCCTGTGAAATTATATCATTGAATATATATGTTTGCAATGAGAAATCGTTGTTTTTGAAAAAAGTTTTTGTTTTTTTATGTATAAAAATGCTGATATACAGGTGTTTTTTTGTATTTGGACGCATTTCGGAAGAAGAAAATGTCTGGAGAATGGAACTTTTGCGATTGCTATGCGTCTGATTGTTATGTAACCTAAAAAACAAAAAAACAAACAATAGAATGATATTTCAAGGAGGACGAAACAATGAAAAAAAATATGAAAAATGTACTTGCGTTAGGTATGGCATTGACAATGGTAAGTGGTACAGTCGCTTATGCAAACGATGCGGTGGTGGTTGAATTGCCGGCACCATTGGAAGTGGAAACAACACAAGAGATTACTGCAGTCAGTGAGGAAGTCGAAAAAGAGGCGTCAGCGGATTTTATTGTATCAGAGGGTATTGTTTTGGATGTGACAACATCTGAAAACGGTGCGGTTATTGTAACGACTTCTAATGAAGAAGGCGGCTTGCGTTTCGCAGTTTCTGACACAAGCATCATTGTTGACAGAGTGACGGGCGCATATATTACAGCACAGGATATCACGGTTGACATGGTAGTGGCGGTAGTATTTCCATCTACAAGTCCAATGGGTATGAGTATGCCTCCATTTTTGGGTAATGTGTCTGTGGTAGTTGCGAATGCAGATGCGGGCGGATTTGTTGTTGGCTCTTTTGATGACAATTTTTTGGATGAAGCAAATCAGTTAGTGATTAATATTGACGAGGAAATGACTGTTTTGGCGGATACAGGCGTTAGCAAAATCGGCGTGGTGGCGGACATGGTCAAAGGACAGAATGCGCTGGTGTTCTATGATGTAACGACAAGAAGCATCCCTGCGCAGACAACACCTTCTTTCGTTCTGATTCTGGAAAAAGCGGAAGTAGCGGTGGATGAATACGAAGGAATTTTAGAAGAAGCAGGAGTTGAATTAATCGCACTTCGTAAAACGGCAGAGGAGATGGGCTATACTGTAGTGTGGCAGGGAAAAGATAAGCCGGTATTGGTCGAAGATGATGTAATATCGATGGAAATCGTTATTGGAGATGTTGTGTATAGGGTAGATGGTGAAGAGAAAGAGGCTGCGGCGGCATCAACGTTGGTAGATGGCATATTGTTCGTTTCTTCTGATATTTTCGAATGGATAATATTGAAGTAAAATAATCATAAATAAAAATGAATAAAGCTGGTCGGGGTTTCCTCGGTCGGCTTTATTGGTTGTATGCCCCTTTGCATCCGGCTGGTGAAGGAGGTTTTTTTATTACACGGATTTTGTGATGAAAGTTTCTTCACCGAAAAACGCGTGTGGCTATTATTTTATCGTGTATGGATGATATGGTGGAGCGGCCGTTTTATTTAAGTTGCACATTTCTAATGGAGTACCCATACATAAACACTGCGCTCGTTGTAACAAACGTAAATATTACCAAGACAATTGTTCCATGCACGATAGGCAAAAAAGCAATTCTTAGGTAACATAATTGGCATAAGAATTCATAAAAATTCACGGTTTCATACGAATATTTATATGAAATTTAATGAAAAGTTCAAAAAAATCGACAAAAAATATGATATAATAATAAAAAGTTCAAACGAATTGGAAAATACCGGCAGGGGTATTTGCCGTTTATATAATATCAGATTGGGGATATGCGTGTGAAGAAAAAGTTGATATGTGCATGTGTGATTTCTATGTGTGCTGTATTTCTGGCAGGATGCCAAGAGGCAGTCGTGGTTACGGCGGCGGTAGCGCAGATTGAAGAGACTGAAGGGGTAGAGAGAGAAGCGTATTTGCCGGATGCGGCCGAAGAAGCGATTTCGCCATATCAGGATCAAGATCAGGGTCAGGAAGTGGGAGAGAAGATGACGAGTACAGAATATGCGGCACCTGTGGCGTATATTTTGGAATATCCGATGGTAGAGAAGGTGGATGGCCAGATTCGTAAAATCGTTTCGGAAATTCAGTATTCTTTCGATAGAGCGTATAAAACGGGAGATATACAAAGTGTTGGTACGAGTGAGCAAAAAGACTGTGATACCATTTTGTATTTGACATATGAGAGTTATTTGGCGGGAGAAAGCTTGATGACGTTGGTTTTCCATGAGACACATGAAACCGGCGCCAGTGAACGTTTTTTTGAAAAAACGACGATTTACCATTTTGATTTGGTAAGCGGCGAGCAGGTGACGATTGATGAATATAAAAACGAAGGTTATCGGGAAGCGTTTTCTGATTATATTATGGAATATTTCAGGACGTCTGAGGATTATCGGGACAGCTTGATTGAGGGATACGAACAATATCTCGTGCCTTCGGCAAAAGCGTATGATGATTTTGCTATGACAGGGCAGGGGATTATCATTTATTTTGAAAGCGCTTCGGACTTCTCAGAAGAAGCCATTGCGGTTCATATTCCATATGCGGACTTGGAGGGGACAATTGATGACGTATTTGCTACGGCGCAAGTGCCGATGGCGGATGAACGGAGCGCAAAGAATGCGGCGAGCTATGAGCCGGAAGTTACGGAGAACAATCGTGTCATAGACCCAGCAAAGCCGATGGTTGCGATTACCTATGATGATGGCCCGCATCCTGTGTATACGGAAGCAATTTTAGATGTGCTGGAGGAATACAACACGGTGGCGACGTTCTTTGATTTGGGGGAGAGGATGATGGCGTATCCCGAAACAGTCAGAAGAGAGGCGGCGCTTGGGTGTGAGGTTGGCAGCCATTCCTATGCGCATAAGCGCTTTATAAAAATGACGAGCGCCGAAATCATTGAAGATGTGGCGTCGATGGATGCCGTATTTATGGAGATACTCGGATACAAACCGACGCTGTTTCGTCCGCCTTACGGCGAATACGATGGACGGGTGAGCGAATTGATTCCGATGAGCGTTATCATTTGGTCTGTCGATACGAGAGACTGGGAGTCAAAGAATGCGGATGCAATTATGGATCATATCGTTTCGCAGGGCGATTTGGATGGCAAGGTTATTTTGATGCACGGTATTTATGAGAGCAGTGCGGAGGCAACACAGAGATTGGTGCCTTATCTGCTGGAGGAAGGATACCAGATTGTGACCGTGTCGGAGTTGATGGAATTCAAGTACGAAGAGGTGGCGAAAGCCGGTTTTGTGTACGGCTATGCGTACTTTCACTCATGAAGCTAAGATGGTTGTTCGGGTGGCAGAGGATGGTGCAAGACTGAACGGAACCTAGATTTTATTTGGTGCGTACATAGGGGATTCTTCAGTGTGCGGCCGAGCGGCGCTGTTTTTTTAAAGAAATTAAGACTTGGGATAAATAAAAGGCATCCTTTGAGGATGCCTTTGCTATGTCTAAAAGTATCATTAAATTTCATTTTCTTCCGGTTTTTTTAATGCGTCCAAGAAACTTTTGAAGCAATCGAATGTCTGGGAACTAACGATGTGTTCCATACGGCAAGCATCGTCCAAAGCAGTGGTTTTATCAACACCAAGATGCATAAGGATTTCAGAGATGACACAATGCCTCTCGTACGTTTCTTCCGCCGCGGACTTCCCTTTGGCAGTTAAGACGATACGCCCTTTATCCTCAACCTCGATATAGCCCTCTGCACGTAATTTTTTCATTGCGCTACTGACACTGGGTTTACTGAAGCCCATTTCAATTGCAATATCAATGGAACGAACAAATCCGGTTCGGTTTTCCAGAACAAGAATTGTTTCCAAATAATTTTCCTTGGATTCTTCTATTTTCATCTGCTCACCTCTTATTTGTATATGTTAACAAAAAAAAGTGTCCTTGACAATAATAGATTTTATATTTACGTAAAAGTGGGTGTTGTATTAGGGATAATTACAAAAATTGTTTGGATTTTTAGTATTCTTTTAACTTGACATAATAGGCAACATAATGTAATAATAAAGCGAAAGAAGTTTGGAAAACGTCAATGTCTTTGGGACGTGGACGTTTGTTAATTGATGGAGGTGTCCATTTAGGACACAGTTTTGTTTGCTTGCTTCTGTAGTTTGGCGTTATCTCCTGATGTCAAACTATTTTGAATCAAATTTTTTATCTCTTCTAGTTATTGTCTTATGGAAGGGCGGAAACACCCCCAATTTGTTTTCGTCATAGACAATAACCACCTTAAAGGACAGGCGGTTTTCTCCCCCAAGAGAGCCGCTTGTTCTTTTTCCAAAAGAGGACGGAGGTATTATTATATGACTATGTGGACGACAGAAGAATACCAGGCGTTTTGGGCAGAGTTTGGCGAGGAAGCGGACGAGGTGTACCGCTTATTTCATGAAAAGATTCTTTGTGCCAATCAACCGGTGATTGGATTGAGAACGCCTTTGTTGCGAAAAAAAGCGAGTGAGATTGCGAAAGATAATGGGTTGCATTTCCTTACTGTTTGTGAGAAGGATAAATATGAAAAAAGATTGTTTTATGGATTGGTCGCTGCCAGTTTGAAGATTCCGTACGAAAGTTTTTTGGTGCATTGTGATATCTATGTTAATGAATATGTAGATAATTGGGCGTTGTGTGATGTGCTGTGTTCCTCTTTGAAGAAGGTTGTCAAAAAGAATGAGGCTGATTTTTTTGAGCATTGTAAAGGCTATATTGCATCGGAAAATCCATGGGTGGTTCGCGCAGGGCTGGTTATCTTTTTGGGATATTATTTAAATGAAAGATACATCGACGAAGTATTAAGGCTGACAGATAGCGTGCACACGGAGTTTTATTACGTTCGTATGGCACAGGCGTGGCTGTTGGCGACGGCATGGGCTAAAGAGCGCGAGTGCGTTATGGATTATTTATCCCGAACCACATTGGATGAGTGGACAAAGGGAAAGTTTGTTCAAAAATGCTGCGAGTCCTATCGTGTGAGTCAAGAGGACAAAATTTGGTTGAGGGAATGGAGAAAGAATGGATATCAATAAGCAAGGCGGAAAGATGGCGAAAAGAGACGCGCAATGGCTACGGGTGGAGCAAGTATTTCCGCCTGTGTTTGATGCGGACTCCAAGGTATTGATTTTGGGAACGGCACCATCTGCGAAGTCCAGGGAATGCGGCTTTTTTTATGGACATCCGCAAAATCGTTTTTGGAAAGTGCTGGCCGGAATTGCGCATGCCACTGTGCCGCAAAGCAACGAGGAGAAGCGCAGGTTTTTGTTAGAGAATCACATTGCAGTATATGATGTGATTGAGAGTTGTGAAATAATCGGAAGTAGTGATAGTACGATTCGGAACGTGGTGCCGATGGACTTGACACGTATATTATCTGTGACAGGGGCGATTCCGATATTCGGAAACGGAAAGAAGGCTTTCGAGCTTTATAATAAGTATCAATGGGACAATACGGGTATTGATATGACGCTTTTGCCATCGACAAGTCCTGCCAATGCGGTCTGGACGCTGGACAAGTTGGAGGATGCATGGGGAGCGGCTTTGGGTGTGTATATTTGATTAGGATTCGGAGGATTTGATATGGCGTATGTACAGGTGGAATATCCAAAAGAGAAAAAGGCGTTTTACGAGATGCTTATAGAAGAAGTAAAAACATATACGAAGGAAGAAACGGATTTGGTTGCAGTGTTGGCGAATACCTCGTCTGTGCTGCAAATTGCTCTTGAACACATCAACTGGGTTGGGTTTTACCTGGTGGGTGGGACGGAATTGGTATTGGGCCCGTTTCAGGGAAAGCCCGCAGTAAGTCGGATTGGTTACGCGTTGGGTGTTTGCGGGTCTGCATGGGCGAACAAAAAGACGCAATTGGTTGGTAATGTGCATTGCTTTGTAGGACATATTGCTTGCGATTGCAATTCCAATTCGGAGATTGTGGTGCCTGTACTAAATGAGGAAGGTGTGGTATTGGCCGTGTTGGATATTGATAGCCCGATGATGGAGCGTTTTGATGAGGTTGACCAAATTGGATTGGAGGCGCTTGCGGCATATTTGGCAACGAAATGGAAGTAGATGTGTCGAGGCGGCTTTTATGCGGAAGGATTATCGCCTGTTTGTATTTTGTGAAATGCTGAGAAATATACGTTGACAAGAGCGAATAACATTGCTATAATCCTACTGTATAAATAGGTAAATAGAGAGCTTATCAAGAGTGGTTGAGGGTCAGGGCCCTGTGACACCCAGCAACCGGCGCAGTGGCGTATCGGTGCTAATTCCCCCATCTGATTCGGATGGAAGATGAGATATTATATAAAAGCCCTGTGGCTTTTTTTTATTGCAAATCTCTCCTGAGATCCCCCTAGCTTTATTTACTGTGAAAAGAAGAAACAAGGAGGAGAAAAAATGAGTAGAAGATTGTTTACATCGGAGTCTGTAACAGAAGGACATCCGGATAAGATTTGTGACCAGATTTCTGATGGTGTGTTAGATGCATTGTTGGCGAACGACCCGAATGCGAGGGTGGCGTGTGAGACGGCGACCACGACGGGCATGATTTTGGTTATGGGTGAGATTACCACAAGTGCCTATGTGGATGTGGAAAAAATTGTGCGGACAACATTGCACGAAATTGGTTATAATCGTGCGAAATATGGGTTTGATAGTGAAACCTGTGCGGTAATTACGGCCATCCACGGACAATCTCCCGACATTGCTATGGGTGTTGACAAGGCGTTAGAGAACAAGACAGGTGCAGATGACAGCGAGTTTGATACAGGAGCGGGAGATCAGGGGATGATGTTCGGTTTTGCTTGTGATGAGACCGAGGAATTGATGCCTTTGCCAATCTCTTTGGCGCATAAGCTGACCAGACGTTTAACGGAGGTACGCAAGGACGGAACGCTGGCATATTTGCGTCCTGATGGCAAGTCTCAGGTAACAGTAGAATATGTGGACGACAAGCCTGCGCGTGTGGACACGGTAGTTGTGTCCACGCAGCACGATCCGGAAGCCACACAGGAGGAAATTCGTGAGGATGTCATCAATCATGTGGTGAAGGCGATGATTCCAGCTGATTTGTTGGATGAGAAAACGAAGTATTATATTAATCCTACAGGACGTTTTGTTATTGGCGGGCCGATGGGTGACAGCGGCTTAACGGGAAGAAAAATCATTGTGGATACTTACGGCGGTTATGCGGCTCACGGCGGTGGTGCGTTTAGTGGAAAAGATCCCACGAAGGTTGACCGCTCGGCCTGCTATGCGGCAAGATACGTGGCAAAGAACATTGTGGCAAGCGGCATTGCGAAAAAGTGCGAAGTGCAGTTGGCATATGCGATTGGTGTGGCGAGACCGGTTTCTGTTCTGGTTAATACATATGGAACGGGTACAATTTCTGACGAGGAGATTACGGAAATTGTAAATGAGAATTTTGATTTGCGCCCTGCGGCAATTATCAAAAACTTTGACTTGAGACGGCCGATTTATCAGCAAACAGCGGCTTACGGTCACTTCGGACGTACCGACTTGGATTTGCCTTGGGAAAAGACGGATAAAATGGATGTGTTCAGAAAATAAAACGAGAAGATTTCAGACAGAGATGTCTGAAATTTTTTTGCGAAAAGAGCAGAACGGTTGTTCCCATTGTAGAAAAACTATGGTATACTACTGCTAGCGTGAAGGGTGGTGAATGGCATGGACGAGGTGACAGTCATTGGCGAAATTGAAGACATTATTTTTCAGAATGAAGACAATGGGTATACGGTATTCTCTCTAACGACGCAAGATGACGAGGTGACCTGTGTTGGGACTGTGCCGCAAATTCACACGGGTGAAACGTTGGAAGTACGGGGAAATTGGGTAAATCATCCTCTTTATGGAAAGCAGTTGCAGGTGCAATACTACGAGAAATCTATGCCCACCACGAATTCAGGTATTGAAAAATATTTGGCATCGGGATTGATTAAAGGCATCGGTGTAAAGACAGCGAAGAAAATTGTGGAACGCTTCGGAGAAGCCTCGTTTTATGTGATTGAAGAAAAAGCGGATATGCTCACGGAAATCAAAGGAATTACTTATGAAAAAGCGCAGCGTATTTCAGAAACATTTTTGGAACAGCACGAATTGCGCAAAGCGATGATGTTTTTACAGGAGTTTGAAATTTCGCCGACATATGCGTTGAAAATATATAAGAAGTACAAATCCCGTACGTTTGAGGTTGTGAAGAATAATCCATACCGTTTGGCAGACGATGTACAGGGGATAGGGTTTAAGTTGGCCGATAAGATGGCCGTAAGCGCCGGTATTGCTGAGGATAATCCGCATCGTGTGAAAGCGGCGGTAAAATACACATTGAATCAAGCGGCGTTATTGGGAGATTGTTATTTGCCAAAGGAGAAGCTTGTGGGGCAGGTAGTTGAGCTATTGCAGCTGCATCCTTTGGCAATTGAGAATGCGATTCGGGAGCTGCAGGTGGAAAGTCAGGTTTGGCAGGAGAATATGGATGGTGTGGATTGCATTTATTTGAACCAATATTTTTATGGAGAAATGGCGGTTGCCAAAAAGTTGTTGGAGCTTTCTTTTGAATATGAAGCGCCGCCCGTTGCGGAGATGGAAGCGGATATTGCGCAGGTGGAGCGGGAGACAAAGGTGATTCTCGCCGCACAGCAGCGCATCGCTGTTATGGAATCTATGGCGAGCGGTGTGCTGATTATCACAGGCGGACCGGGTACAGGAAAAACGACAACGATTAATACGATTTTGCGTTTATTGCAAAAACGGGAACAGGAGGTAGTTTTGGCTGCGCCCACAGGGCGTGCGGCCAAGCGAATGACAGAGGCAACAGGGCTGGAGGCAAAGACCATACACCGGTTGTTGGGGACATCCTTTCTGAGCGAGGACAGCCGCAGACAGGTGTTTGATAAAAATGAAGACGAGCCGCTTGAGGCAGATGTCATGATTATTGATGAAACGTCGATGGTGGACATTCACTTGATGCATGCCCTTTTACGGGCGGTACCGAGGGGGTGCCGTGTTATTTTTGTGGGCGATGTGGATCAGCTGCCATCTGTGGGTGCAGGAAATGTTTTGAAAGATATGATTCGAAGTGAACGGCTAAAGGTTGTACGGTTGCAGCATGTATTTCGGCAGGCACAAGAAAGTGCAATCATCATGAATGCGCATCGTATCAACCAAGGAGAAGAGCCTGTTTTAAATGAGAAGGAAACAGATTTCTTTTTTATGCGCCGCGTGTACGGCGAGGACGTGGTTGGCACGGTCAAGGATCTGGTTATGAAGCGGCTACCGGATTTTACTGGCTGTGACGGCATGTTGGATATGCAGATATTGACGCCTATGCGCAAGGGATTGTTGGGTGTGCAAAACCTCAATGCTGTTTTGCAGCAAGCCCTAAATCCGCCATCGAAACAAAAGGCGGAGCGGGCATTTCGGCAACTGATATTGCGCGAAGGCGACAAGATTATGCAGATAAAGAATAATTACAATATTGCGTGGCGAAGCTACGATAAAAATGGAATACGAACGGATGAAGGGCTGGGCGTGTACAACGGTGATGCGGGGCGGATTATAGAGATTGATGAAGACAAGGAAGTATTACGGGTTCATTTTGACGACGGAAAAGTTGTGGATTACGACTTTACCCAGTTGGAAGAGTTGGAATTGGCATATGCCATTACCATTCATAAGTCGCAGGGGAGTGAGTATCCCATTGTGATCCTTCCTGTTTACAGCGGGCCGCCGATGCTCATGACAAGAAATTTGCTTTACACGGCGGTAACCCGTGCGAAACAGTTGGTGGTTCTGGTTGGACTGAAAGAGACGATGGAGTCAATGATTGCGAATGATAAGGAAGTAAGCCGATATACAGGTTTGACGAGGCGGATTCAAAATTTGTATGATTTCTTAGAGGACAAGGATGTGATCGTATGAAAATCAAGGGTTTGCAATGACTGGTGAATTTGATTTTTCCGCCGCATTGTGTTTTGTGCCAAGAATTGTTGCCAATGGAGTTATGGGAAGATGGTGTTTGTAAAGGATGTCGGGAAAGCATACCGTTTTTGGTAAAGGATCGATGTCCGAAATGTGGACGTAAAGCGGCGGGCGGATGTGTTTGTGAATCATGTCAGGAGCATGAACCGGTTTGCGCAATGGGGTATGCGGTTTTTAGCTATGCACAGATGCGGGATGAAATTTCCCGTTTGAAATTTCAGAATGATTTATATGGGGGAAAAGCACTGGGTCGTCTTATGGCGGAATATGTCATAAGCTTTCATCCGGAGGTAATAACCTGGGCGGATATGATTACAGCGGTGCCTTTGCATCCAAGGAAAGAGCGGGAGAGAGGGTTCAATCAGGTTTCGATTTTATGTGAAGAGATGGCAAAAGTGCTGCCGGTGAAATATGAGTCGGACATTTTGATGAGAATTCGAGATACGGCACCGCAAAATGCTTTGGGTCTGCATGAGCGGCGGCAAAACATCAAAGGGGCTTTTCGTGCAGACGGCTGTGAAAACAAGTGTGTCTTGCTGGTAGACGATATTTTGACAACAGGTGCAACAACGAATGGATGTGCAAGAGCATTGTACCGCGCGGGGGCGAAAGAAGTACGTGTTCTTTACCTATCTGCAACGGAGAGAATAGAAGAGGACAGATAAAACACTTTGCGGCAAAGAAGGATTTGCTGCGGAGTGTTTTTTATAGATAAAGCGAAGCATAATTATGAATGGATGAAAATACGTGCGTGGCGGACAAACGTTTTTGACAGATATGCTTTTGCTATATAGACCGATATAAATTTTCGAAATTGAAGATAAACTATACAATTTTATAATTGGATTGTTCTGCTTCGCGTGCAAAGTGGAGCAGGTAAGGTTAGCTCATTGCGTATTTTTATGTATTAAAATAAGAATTAATGTATTTTTATACGATAAAAATATGAAATCCACATGAAAATATTGTGAATAGCAAAAAAGTGTGTCGTAAATATTTAAAATATAGTATTTACTTAATAGAAAATGAAGCAAAGTGCATAAACAAATAAAAAAATATGCATTTTTAGTTGCATATAATCGGAGTTGTCAAACAACATGAGTGTTTTTTATTTCATCTATGATAAAGTCGATAATGTTAAGAAAAATTTGCGGGATTTAACAGCAAAAAAGTCAGTTGACGGGATGTACAAAAGAGAGTATCTTTGTGGATATACTTCTTGTGTACGTAAATTAGTACAATAATAAAAGCGCATACAGAAGGCTATGAACTTATTTTATTATCATTTATTTTGAGGAGGAGAGCGTATGGAGGAAAAAAAGAGTTTTTTCGACGGTAATTTTGGCAAGTATCTTCTTCCCGGCATTATTCTCCAGTCAGTATTAATTGGCGGGGGTTATGCAACGGGGCGTGAGATCGTAGAGTATGGAGCAAAGTATGGTGCAATAGGCTGGATTTCCGGCATTGCAACGATGATTGGTTTTATGCTGGTTTCGTTTCTTACTTTTGAGCTGATTCGTTTGTACAGAACGTTTGATTACAAATCATTTATGAAAGAGCTGGGGGGACCGGTTCCGATTTGGGCGGTTTTTGATGTTGTGTATATTTTGTTCATGGTTGTAATCATCGCCGTTATGGCTTCTGCAACCGGATCTATTGTACACCAGACATTAGGCTTGCCTGAAATGGTCGGAGTTGTAACAATAATTGCTTTAGTAGCGATTTTGAATTTCTACGGTGAGCACTTGATTGAGCGTTTTGAGACACTTGGTACGATTGCATTGTACATTGGATACATTGTTTTCTCAATTATTGTTATTAAAAATGGTTACGAGAATATGAACACGGTATTTGCAACAGGCGATACGAGCTATGTGGAGAATGCAAGCGTATTTTCCGCTTTGAGAAGTGGTATTGAATACTGTGCATACAACTTGGTCGTTATACCAGCAGCGTTCTTTACAGTAAAGAGACAGACAAAGAGAAAACATACATTAGTGAGCGGTGTCATTGCCGGATTATTAATGACCATTCCCTGGTTCTTAACTTATTTTGCGGTTATGTGCCATTATCCAAATCCGGACGTATTGGGTAACACAGTACCTTGGTTAGCGATGATGCAGGGCTCCGCCGGACCTCTTGTTGTTGCGTTGTTTGGTGTTGTTATGGGTTGGACGTTGATTGAGACTTCCACAGGTATCATCCATGCGTTGATTGATCGTATAAACGGCGGTTTGGTTGAAGTTGGCAAAGATAAGTTAACACGCGGACGTCAGGCGATTATAACAATGATTGCACTGATTGGTGCATTGTTTTTATCCAAAGTCGGTATCATTGACTTGATTGCAAAAGTATATGGCGCATTGTCTTACGCATTTATTGTTCTATACTTATTGCCATTGTTGACAGTTGGTGTTTACAAAATTAGACAGAAAAGCAAAAGTGCATAAAATTTAAATGAACGGATACCCTTTGTGTTTAAGCAAAGGGTATTTTTTATTTGAAATAATTCAAAATGATTTGTAAAATAATGAAAAAAGGGGTATAATCTTGAGGAAATATGAGTAAAAATAAACGGGGAGATAAAGTCATGCGAATAGGATTTGATAATGATAAGTATTTACACATGCAATCGGAGCGTATTAAAGAGCGCATCGGTCAATTCGGCGGAAAATTGTATTTGGAGTTCGGCGGAAAATTGTTTGATGATTACCATGCTTCTCGTGTTTTGCCGGGGTTCAAGCCGGATGGCAAGGTGAATATGCTGTTACAGCTAAAAGAAGATGCAGAGATTGTCATTGTTATCAATGCGGGCGACATTGAGAAAAACAAAGTGCGTGGCGATTTGGGTATTACTTATGATATGGACGTGTTGCGTTTGATTGATGCGTTTCGTGGATATGGTTTATATGTAGGTAGTGTTGTACTTGCACAATTTTGCGGGCAGGTCAGCGCGGTTGTGTATCAAAAGAAGTTAGAGAGTTTAGGATTGAAGGTATATAAACATTATCCGATAGCAGGATATCCCGGAAATATTCCGCTGATTGTCAGCGATGAAGGGTATGGAAAGAATGAATATATTGAGACGGAAAAATCCTTGGTGGTTGTAACGGCGCCGGGACCCGGAAGCGGGAAGATGGCGACTTGCCTCTCGCAGTTATATCATGAGAATAAACGCGGGATTAAGGCCGGTTATGCGAAGTTTGAGACGTTTCCGATTTGGAATCTTCCGTTAAAACATTCTGTGAATGTGGCGTACGAAGCGGCTACAGCAGATTTGAATGATGTCAATATGATTGATCCGTTCCATCTGGAGGCGTACGGTGAGACAACGATTAATTATAATCGTGATGTAGAGGTATTTCCTGTGTTGAATACCATGTTTCAGCAAATTTATGGGGAGTCGCCTTATAAATCGCCGACGGATATGGGTGTGAATATGGTTGGAAACTGTATATTTGATAATGAGGTCGTAGAGGCGGCGGCAAAGCAAGAAATTATTCGCCGATACTACAAAGGGCTTTGCGATTGCAGGAAAGGCAATATTTCTGATGAAACTGTCGTGAAGCTGGAGTTGCTGATGAATCAAGCGAGTATTTCGATAGAGAACCGCTCGGTTGTGGAGGCAGCGTTGCGGCGGGCAGAAGAAACGGGCGCACCGGCATCGGCAGTCGAGCTGTCTGATGGCAGAATTGTTACAGGGAAAACAACGCCGCTGCTTGGTGCAGCGTCAGCGATGTTGCTAAATGCATTAAAAGAGCTGGCGGGTATCGAAAAAGAAGCGAAATTAATTTCTCCGACGATTATTGAACCGATTCAACGCCTGAAGGTAAATAACCTCGGGAATCATAATCCGAGGTTGCATACGGACGAAATTTTAATTGCCCTTTGTATTAGTGCGACGACGGATTCCAAAGCGGATTTGGCGTTGAAGCAGTTGGAGAAATTACAGTGGTGCGAAGCGCATTCGACAGTGATTCTTTCAGGAGTGGATGAAACCGTGTTTCAGAAGTTGGGAGTCAATCTGACTTGTGAACCGAAGTATCAAACGAAAAAACTGTTTCATGGCTAATGGTGCGGGCGGTTTTCAAGAGCGCGGACACATAAGAAAGCGTAGGATGGAAAACTTGCTTCGGTGATGGATGAATATCTTTCATCAAGAAAGAAGGCGCCTAAGATAAGCAGGAATTTTCATAAACGGACGAAGGAGGAACAGGATGACAAAGTATAATTTTCCGAAAATTGATTTACATCTGCATCTGGACGGTTCTGTGTTGCCGGAAACGGCATGGGAATTGGCGCAGGAGAGAGATATCAAACTTCCGGCGGATAATTTGGCGGATTTTCGGCAGTTTATTGTTGTGACGGCTGATTGCAGGAGTGTGAATGAATACTTAGAGCGGTTTGAAATGCCGTTGCAAATTTTGCAAGATAAAGATTCTCTGCGTCGTGTGATGAAAGAGTTGATTGCGTTGTTGGCGGGTCAAGGGCTTATGTATGCCGAAATTCGTTTTGCGCCGCAGCTGCATACCAAAAGTACACTTTCACAAAAAGATGCGCTGGAGGCTGTACTTGAGGGACGAGAAGAAGGCTTGAGAGAAAATCCATCGATTGATATTCATATTATTTGCTGTACGATGTGTGCCGGTGATGAGACAGTGAATATGGCGGAGAATTTGGAAACGGTTCGGTTGACGAAGGAATACTTGGGCAGAGGTGTTGTGGCCACGGATTTGGCGGGCATGGAAGGCGTTGTGCCTTTGCGGAATTTTTCGCCGATATTCGAGTTGGCAAAGGAGTTGGATGTACCGTTCACTTGTCATGCAGGAGATAGCCAAGACGCCGAAACGGTACGTGATGCCATGAATTTCGGCTCGAAGCGTATTGGTCATGGTCATCATATTTTTGAGGACAAGGAATTATGCAAACGTGCCATTGCCGAAGGTGTGACTTTGGAGATTTGTCCAACAAGCAATATCCAATGTCAGGCGAGAGAGAGCTTTGCGATGCATCCCGCAAAACAACTTTTCGACATGGGCATGCGGGTTACCATCAACACGGATAATATGGTTCTATCAGATATAGATTTGGATAATGAGTATGCACGCTGTATAAACGATATGGGTTTTGAGGAAGAGGATATTTTGCAGATGCTGGTTTATTCGGCGGAGGCGTCGTTCTTACCGGAGGCCAAGAAAGCAGATATGATTGCACGTATTCAATCATATAATAAATAAAAAAGAGGCTGTACCTAACTGTTAGGTATAGCCTCTTTTTTATTTTTCGTTTGGGTGAAGGCCTAGAATATGCGTATAAGAGCGATTGCAATTAGAATTATACCTGAGAAGAGTGACCAGAATTCTTCTCGCATGGTGGTTGAACGTTGGAGACGTTTTCCTGTCCATTTGCCGGCAAAGAGAAATAAGATTTGAAAAATGGCGGCAAAAAAGGGCAGCCATGAAACGTTCATGCCGGAAGCAGCAACGCTGATGCCGATGCCCAAAGAATCCAGGGATAACAAAAGCCCCAGTAAGAGGGCCTCTTTTATTTCTAACGTTGCGGACATATCTTTGTCACAGTGGGACGGTTTTTGAATGATGGATGTAGATGATGCATTTTTCTTGGGGATGCCTTGTATGAAGAGCCAAAAGCCAAATAGTAGCAAAAAGGCGGAGGCGAGCAGTTCTCCAAGATGGCTGGGCAAAAGAGAGGACATTTGATGTCCGATCCAGACAAAAATTTGCATAATTGAAAACGTTTCTATCGCCAAGAATAAAGCGGACAACTTTGGCAATGCAATACGGCGTACACCATAGGAAATACCAATGCCGAAGGCGTCTATGCTTAAAGAGAAGGCCAGAAAAATGGAATAAATCATCGAAAACACCTCCCACTGTTTATAGTATGTAGGGGGAATTTTTTTGCGCTTGTCCGCATAGGTATGGATTAGAGGGATTTAGAAAACAACGATAGGATGTGAGCTATATGCAGTGGTGGAATAAGAGTAGCAAAGAAGTAGGCCAAGCGCTGGGTAGTTCTTTGGATAAGGGATTGACTTATGAGGAGGCGAGAAAGCGTTTAAATCAAAACGGTAAAAACCAGTTGGAGCAAGACGATAGCAAAAATGGATTTTTACGTCGCTTTTTCGCACAGTTTCAGGATTTCATGATACTGTTGCTTCTAGCTGCAGCTGCAATTTCTTTTGCAGTGTCCTATTTGAACGGAGAAAAAGAATATATTGATTCGATAATCATTGTCGCAATTGTCATCTTAAACAATCTTTTGGGCGTGGTTCAAGAAAGCAAAGCTCATAAGGCGCTGCAAGCGCTAAAGGCGATGTCTGCACCAAAAGCGGTTGTCATTCGTGATGGTGTGAGAAAAGAGATTTTAGCCGAGGACGTTGTCGTGGG
>JGI994J12354_10000569_pt1 | contig 36582 bp, 43 predicted proteins | sample IntmicLarv3ML3BL_FD_12354 | JGI IMG/M metagenome (IMG submission 12354) | reverse complement strand
AAGCCGCTTCCATAGGTATTGGCTACGTTGAGCCTCATCATTGCTCTTTTTAAAGAAGCCTCAGCTCGCAGAAAATCTACATCTTTTTTATCTTTGAGCCGCTCCTCGGCTCGTGCTTTTGCTTCAGTTGCCCGATTCACATCAATCTCATCGGGCAATTCCGCAACTTCTGCCAAAATGCTGATTCGATTGGGTCGGACTTCAACAAAGCCACCGCAAGCAGCAATTTCCATCTGCTTACCATTTTCCAGCCACAGATGAACCGGATGAACCGGCGCCAAAGGCGATACCAAAGGAAGATGCCTTGGCAGAAATCCCATTGAACCGGTAGGTGTCTCCACTCGTACCTGGGTCGCCTCGATTTCCAGCACTTTTCGGCCCGGAGTCAATACATCCACATGAAATACTTTTTTGCTCATGGCCTACTCTCCTTTCAGGGTTTTGGCCTTTTCTACGGCTTCATCAATGGTACCGACCATATAGAATGCACTTTCCGGCAAATCATCATGCTGACCTGCTAGGATTTCTTTAAAGCCGCGAATCGTTTCTTTGAGGGAAACATATTTTCCGGGACTTCCGGTAAACACTTCCGCCACAAAGAACGGCTGACTGAGGAATCTTTGAATTCGGCGAGCCCGACCTACAATCAGTTTGTCGTCCTCTCCCAATTCTTCCATTCCCAAAATCGCAATGATATCCTGAAGCTCTTTATAGCGCTGAAGCACCTGCTGAACGCCACGAGCCACTTCATAATGCTCATCGCCGATAATGCGCGGATCAAGGATTCTTGAAGTAGAATCCAATGGATCCACCGCCGGGAAAATCGCCATCTCTGCAATTGAACGGGATAAAACCGTCGTCGCATCCAAATGGGCGAAAGTCGCCGCCGGAGCCGGGTCAGTCAAGTCATCTGCCGGTACATAAACGGCTTGCACTGAGGTAATCGAGCCATGCTTAGTCGATGTGATTCGCTCTTGAAGCGCTCCCACATCAGTTCCCAAAGTCGGCTGATATCCTACTGCCGAAGGCATACGACCGAGTAGAGCCGAAACCTCCGAACCGGCCTGAATAAACCGGAAAATATTATCGACAAAGAGGAGCACATCTTGATGCTTCTCATCCCGGAAATACTCCGCCATAGTAAGCCCCGTAAGACCTACACGCATACGAGCTCCCGGCGGTTCATTCATCTGACCGTACACCAGTGCAGTCTTATTGATAACTCCGGAATCTTTCATCTCATTCCACAAATCGTTTCCTTCACGGGTTCGCTCGCCCACTCCGGCGAATACCGACACTCCACCATGCTCGGTTGCGATATTGTGAATCAGTTCCATAATCAAAACGGTCTTCCCTACACCGGCACCGCCGAACAGACCAATTTTACCGCCTTGTGAATAAGGAGCAATGAGGTCTACGACCTTGATTCCGGTTTCCATGATTTCTGTGGTTGTGGCCTGATCGGAAAAGCCCGGAGCTTCCCGATGAATTGGCCATTTTTCTTCCACTTGAAGCGGCTCGCCATGATCTACCACTTCACCAAGTACATTAAATACCCGGCCTAAAGTTACCTCACCAACCGGCACCTGAATCGGCGCCCCGGTATCTTCCACTTCCATTCCGCGCACCAAGCCATCAGTTGACGACATCGCTACGCAGCGGACTACATTATCCCCCAAATGTTGCATGACTTCAACAGTCAGAGTCTTATCATTGCCTTCTGGAGAAGGGATAATAACAGCGTTATAAATCCCCGGAAGATGGTCCGGCGCAAATTCGATGTCTACAACAGGCCCAATGACCTGCACGATTTTTCCTTTTGCCAACGGACATCCCTTCTTTCACGAATGTTCGATTACTGCAGAGCATCCGCTCCGCCCACAATTTCAGTAATCTCTCTGGTAATACCGGCTTGCCGTACTTGGTTATAATGGAGCGTCAATTTTGCAATCAGCTCTTTGGCATTATCTGTCGCCGAACTCATTGCAGCCATGCGGGCTCCCAATTCGCTCGCCGCCGACTGATTTAAAGCTCCAAACACCAAATTTTCCACATAAGCCGGCACTAACCATTTCAGCACTTCTTCCTCATCGGGCTCTAGGATATAAGATTGATTCGTTCCTAGCGACTCACCGGCATTTTCTTCCGGCTCAATCGGCAGAAGTTGCAGCGTACGAGGCACATGATGAGCCGCTGAAAAGAATTGAGTAAATACCACATAAATCTCATCATATTTTCCGCTTAAAAAGCTCTCAATCAAATCCTTGCAAATTCCCTTCGCATCCGTCGCTGTCGGGCGCTCAGAAATACCGATATAGCTTTTTTCAATCGAGTAATTTCGGCGGGTAAAATACTCATACCCCTTCCGTCCAACTACCCAAATATCTGCATCTTCTCTATCTCTCACACTTGGAAGAAGCTCTTTAATCACATTACTGGAATAAGCTCCGGCCAGTCCCTTATCTGCACTAATCAAAAGATAAGCGACCCTACCAACTTTCTCCTTAGGCTTCACCATCAACGGATGCACATAGGAAAGCTCCGAACCGGAAAGTTCACCAAGAATTTCCTTGAGCCTCAGCGTATAAGGCATCGCCCCTTGCGCCTTCCCCTGAGCTTTTTGAAGCCGCGCCGAAGCGACCATCTTCATTGCCTTCGTGATTTGCTGAATATTAGTTACACTTCGGATACGCCTCCGAATGTCTCTCATATTTGCCACTTATCTTCACCCCCCGACAGAGGGTTCAGCATCGCGACTTTGAAAGATTCCCTTAAAGCTTTCAATAGCTCCTCGAAGCTCTTCATCACTTCCATCCAAGGTTTTCTTCTCACGAATTGCCTTCATCATCTCAGAATGAGAAAGTTTCAAATGAGCCAAAAGCTCTTTTTCAAAATTCAAAATATTAGACACCTCAATGGAATCCAAATAACCATGAATCCCCGCAAACAGCGACACAACCTGCTCCTCAACCGGGAAAGGTTGATACTGAGGCTGCTTAAGGAGCTCAGTCATCCTTTGGCCTCGCTCCAACTGGTTCTTGGTCGTTTTATCCAAATCACTACCAAACTGAGCAAATGCTGCCAATTCTCGATACTGAGCCAAATCCAAACGAAGCTTACCGGCTACCTGCTTCATCGCTTTAATCTGAGCGCTACCACCTACTCGAGATACCGAAAGACCCGCATTTACCGCCGGCCGGATACCGGAGTAGAAAAGCTCACTCTCCAAATAAATCTGACCATCTGTAATCGAAATTACATTAGTCGGAATATAAGCAGACACATCACCGGCCAAAGTTTCAATGATCGGCAACGCCGTAATCGAACCGCCGCCCAATTCATCCGAAAGCTTCGCCGCTCTTTCCAGCAGCCGAGAATGTAAGTAAAATACATCCCCCGGATAAGCCTCACGTCCCGGCGGACGGCGAAGCAGAAGCGACATCGCACGATAAGCCTGAGCATGCTTTGATAAATCATCATACACACAAAGTACATGCTTGCCTTGCAACATAAAATGCTCACCCATCGTGACCCCTGTATAAGGTGCCAGATATTGAAGCGGTGCACCATCAGCGGCAGTCGCCGCAACAATAATTGTATAATCCATCGCTCCGGCCTGCTCTAAGGTATGCCTCACTTGAGCTACCGTCGACGCTTTTTGGCCGATTGCCACATAAATACAAATTACATCCTGACCCTTTTGATTCAGGATCGTATCCACCGCAACCGCAGTTTTACCGGTCCCCCGGTCACCGATAATCAATTCCCGCTGCCCTCTACCAATCGGCACCATCGCATCAATCGCTTTGATACCGGTCTGGAGAGGCTGAGAAACCGATTGCCGATCCGCAATCCCATAAGCCGGACTCTCTACCGGACGAGAAAAATCACTGGAAATCGCACCTGCATCATCAATCGGTTGACCTAACGGATTTACAACCCGACCAATCAGCGCATCCCCAACCGGCACTTCTACAATCCGACCGGTACGCTTCACTGTATCGCCCTCTTTGATTTCCCCTTCTCGCCCCAGAAGAACTGCGCCGACATTATCGTCTTCCAGGTTCAAAACCATACCATAAATTTCATTTGGAAATAGGAGAAGTTCCCCGGCCATCGCCTTTTCAAGACCGTGTACCCGGGCAATTCCGTCACCAATCTCCATTACCGTACCCACTTCATCAATTTGCAAATTGATTTGGTAACGCTCAATCTGCTGTTTAATGATGGAAGTAATTTCCTCCGGACGAATCTGCATAACTAACCTTCCACCTCCATCTGTTTCTGACTTCGTTTCAGTAATGCCTGTCCAAACGACTGCAATCGCCCCTTAAGCGAACCGTCAATCCAGCGATTACCGATTTGAACTGTTAAGCCGCCAATCAAAGACTGATCTTCCTTCGTCACCAATCGCACCGAGCAACCGCTGACTTCCTCCAACCGTCTCGTCAAGGCAGACCGCTCCTCCGCATTTAGCTTCTGAGCGCTCACCACCGAAACCTCCAGGGCATTCGTCTCCTCATCAACAACACGTTGATAAGAAGCCGAAATTGCCTCAATCAGCTCCTCGCGTTTTTTATCAACCAACAGATATAGGAATTTTTTTACCATTTCAGGGACTTTTGAAAATACCTGATCAATGACCTCTTTCTTCGCCGCCACCGGCACATGCGCAGATACCAAAAAAATCTTCAATTCCTCATTTTCCTCGCACTGCTTAGCCACTGCTTTCATAGTATCTCCATAAAGGGCTACCTCATTATTCTCAGCGGCAATCTCATAAAGAGCCCGAGCATAGCGGGCAGCCACCTTTTCCCCCATCATGACAGAGTTCCTACACTCTCTCGATCAATCTGACCGATAATTTCTTGAATGATTTCGCTTTGCCGCTTCTCATCCAAGCCTTTTTTCATCATCTTCTCGGCCATCACCAACGAAAGCTGAATTGTTTCTTTTTGAATATCTTCCAAAGCCTTCTCTTTTGCCTGAACAATCTGCATTTCCGCTTGAGTACGGAGCTTTTCCGACTCATTGCGAGCTGTTTGGAGCATCTCTTCTTTCATCTGCTCCGACATACGGTTTGCAGTTTCAACAATCTCTTGAGCCTCTTTACGGGCATTTGCCAAATGAGTCTCATACTCTTTGCGCAAAGCAAGAGCTGCCTGTTGCTCCTTCTCCGCTCCATCCAGATTCCCTTGAATCGTTTGGCGTCTTTTTTCCATCATTTCAGTGATGGGTTTATAGCCAATTCGGTACAGGAAAAAAAGGAGGAGGAGAAAATTGATGATTTGAAAGACAATGGTCACATTTATATCAAACAATCTGATTTCCCTCCTGTCCCGCCTTCTTAAATCCTCAGACCAACATCATCGGATCTTACATTACTTTGGACATGAAAACCAAACCGATCAATGCTGCAACCAGCGGCACAACCTCAGTAAATGCAAAAGCGAGAATCATTGCGGTACGGAGCGAATCTCTTTCCTCCGGCTGACGAGCCATGCTCTCCAGAGCAGTCTTACCAATTTTCGAAATCCCGTAACTTGCTGCCAAAGCACCGACACTAACCACCGAAACTGCCCCCAAAATGTATGCTACAGTAATATCCATTGATAAATCCTCCTTAAATTATGTATTAATTTTTTTGATTAATGGTCATGAGAAAACACCGCCGCATAATACGAAGCGGAAAGCAGGGTAAATACAAAAGCTTGAATAATTCCAATCAGTACGCTCATCAAAAGCCATAAAGACGGAATCAAAGGTGGACATAAATCAATCAGCACATGAAGCAGTACCTCGCCGACCAAAATATTGACAAAAAGTCGAAGCCCCAATGTACATGGACGAATCAACTCATCAATAATATTCATCGGCAGCATAAACCACACCGGATGCAAAAAGTGCTTAAAGTATCCCCAACCTTTTTGATAAACTCCCATTACATAAGACCCGACTACCGAGAGCAATCCCAGCCCCAAGGTCGTATTCAAGTCATTTGTGGGTGAAGTAAGAAAAGGAACCAAACCCCACATATTTGCCACTAAAATGAACAAGAACAATGTAATAAAATAAGGAGTCATCTTCTTTCCTTCTGGCCCAGTCATGCTTTCAACTAATTCCTGCATTGACTCAACAATTGTCTCTAGCATATTTTGCGAACCCGAAGGTACAATTTGAAGATGACGAACCGCTGCCCAAGTAAAAGCTATTAAAACGCCCATCGTAAGCCAAGTCGTCCAAATAGTATCCCAGAAAAATTCCATCCCTGCCCACTGGATAAGAACATGATGTACCAGGCCGCCGCCTTCCATTTCAACTCACCTCCTCTACTAGTTGTCTCCCTGCCAAGAGTCGTAATTTCAGGCAAATCTGACAAAATTTTTCTTATTCAATCCGACTCCCATTTGTTATAGACAAACAAAAACGGATAAAAAAGAACAAACCCAATAATTGACCATTTTAAGCTCACAAGCGACAATATTTGCCCCAATGCAAGCCCAAGCGCAGTAATCGGAAACCGAAGCACCCCTACAAGCTGAAGAACGAGAGGAACTTTACCACCATAGCTTCCGGTGCTAAACACCAACCCCGCCAGATAAAATACCGATAATACACCGCCATAAATCACACTAAACGCGGCTTTTATCTCATCAAGCCAAAAGCCAATCCCTGACACACAAAAAATAGCAACCAAAAGCCAGCGAAGAAATTTTCGCCATTTTCGAGGTAGCCATAATTCTTGCATCAAAATCACCTCTTCGGAGGCTTTTTTTCACTCCTCCGGAGCTCTTCCAACTTCTGGTAAGCTCCGTAGAAAGGAAACCCTAGACCAAGAACCGTTCCAAACAGTAAAAAAAAGGGTCTGCTACCAAACTGCGAATCCAACCATATCCCGGCCCTCAGACCTAAATAAGCGCTCACAGCAACAGTCATACCAAAACCTGCGGCCCATCCATATACCACAAGCCAAGTTCTTTTTTTCTGCTCTGGAACCCTCACCCCTTTGTTCGAATTCACATTCTTAGCAATACCCTTTTGTATTTTCTCTATTCTTTTCAATTATTGCATATCTCTATTCTCTATTCAAGCTTTCTTGTAAAAATCCTTCTTTATCTCATATCCTAAAATAAATTTCTTCTTTCCCCACACCTATTTTCCTTGAAAATACTGAATAATCGCTTTCACAATTCGCATCGATGCCTGACCATCTCCATAAGGGTTACTGGCGCTTGACATCTGATGATAAGCCTCAAAATCTGAAAGCAGGCGATGCGCCTCCTCATAGACCCTCTCCTTATCCGTACCCACCAATTTGACCGTCCCTGCCGCCACAGCCTCCGGCCGCTCCGTCGTATCCCGAAGCACCAAAACCGGCTTACCCAGCGACGGCGCCTCCTCTTGAATTCCACCGGAATCGGTCAAAATAAGCGTCGCCCGATTCATCAAATTCGCAAAAGGCTCATAATCCAGCGGCTCAATCAAAACGACTCGCTCATGGCTTCCAAGCTCTTGATCCACGCACTCCCGCACCTTGGGATTTTTATGAACCGGGAAAACTGCGATCGTATCCTCATGATGATCCAAAATTTCCCTAAGCGCCCGATAAACCTGACGCATTGGCTCGCCCAAATTTTCCCGCCGATGAGTCGTCACCAAAATAACTCGCTTCCCACAAGACAGAGCCGCCTCCAGTACCTCATCCTTAAATGTATAGGAGGGGCTCACAGTCTTCAAAAGCGCATCAATTACCGTATTACCGGTAACATAGATTCGCTCCGACGCCACCCCTTCCTTCAAAAGATTCTCTCTTGCAGTCGCGGTCGGCGCAAAATGAATATCTGTCAAAGAACTTGTCAATTTTCGATTCATCTCTTCCGGGTATGGCGAAAATTTATCACCGGTTCGAAGCCCCGCCTCCACATGACCCACCTGAATCTGATGATAAAAAGAAGCCAAAGCTCCCGCAAAAGTCGTCGTCGTATCCCCATGAACCAAGACCATATCCGGCCTCACCTCGGTCAATACCTCATTAAGCCCCACCAACGAGCGATTCGTCACGTCAAATAGCGTCTGCCCGGCTGCCATAATATCCAAATCATACTCCGGCACAATCTCAAACAAATGAAGCACCTGATCCAGCATATCACGATGCTGAGCCGTCACCGCCACCGATACCTCAATCTCCGGCGCTTCCCTGAGCGCGTGAACCACCGGTGCCATCTTGATCGCTTCCGGCCGAGTGCCAAATACCGTCATGATTTTAATTTTCTTGGCCATTCCGCTTTCTTCCTCCGCTCTCTTTATCTTCCGCATACAAAGAAATTAACTTTAAATAAGCCCTTACAGCTCATTCGGATCGCCATAACGCAAAATCCCGATTTTAATTGCTCCGGCTACTGCCAAAATCATCAAAGCAGCCACAACCACCATACCAATCAACCGTGGAAGCTCCGACAGCGCAATTGCCCCCAAAGCCAAACAAATACTAAAGAAATACATCGCCAACACCGCTTTTTTCTGAGAAAGTCCCATCGCCAAAAGTCGATGATGCAAATGCCCCTTATCAGGCTTAAATACCGGCTGACCCGCCCGCTTTCTCCGAAAAATCGCAAAAGCAGTATCCATAATCGGCAAACCCAACGCAATACAAGGCACCACCAAAGCTAAAGTAGTCGCGCTTTTTACCGCACCCATTACCGCAGCAGCACCCATCACATAGCCCAAAAGCATACTTCCCGTATCGCCCATAAAAATTTGAGCCGGATTGAAATTATAAATCAAAAAACCCAAACAAGCCCCGGACAAAGCGGCCATCAAAATCGCAATCAACCAAATCTGCTGCAAAATCGACACAATCAGCACCGTCAGCGCCGCAATCGCCACAATCCCGGCAGCCAGACCATCCAGACCATCCAGCAAATTCACCACATTAATCATCGATACAATCCAAAGAATCGTAAAAGGCACCGCCAGCCATTTCAGGTAAAAATAGCCCCCAAAAGGATTCGTCAGCCACTGCACCTGTGAGCCGGTCAGCACCAACGCCGACGCCGCCACAATCTGCCCCAAAAGCTTCCAGCGAGCCGGAATCTGCCAGATATCATCCGCTACCCCCAGCCCGACAATCAGCACAGCTCCCACTAAAAATCCGATAAATTCAGTCCCCCATTGACTGGTATGGGTCACCATAATCGCCAGCATAAAAGCTCCGAAAATCGCCAACCCGCCCAAGCGAGGAATGACCCCCTTATGCACCCGCCGGGAATCCGGACGATCTACTGCACCAAAACGTATCGCCAAATTTTTCACCTGCGGCGTCAGCCAACAAGTCAAAAACAATGCGAGAAAAAAAGCAATCCATGCTTGATTCATGATCAATCTCTCTCCTTGGTATTCATCCTAAAGCCACCAAAGGGCTCCTTATTTTCTTCACTCATGACAAAACCCTCAGAATATCCCTCAACAGTCCCGAGCTTCTTTCATCCATCCTAAATTAAATTTCACTCTACAAATTATACCATTATTTACCAATATTTACCAAAATAAGCCCATTAAAAAAGAAAAATCGCTGCAACCTCAGAAAAATTTTCTCTCACCAACAAAGAAAAGTCGATGAAATCAACGTTACCGCCAACCTCATCAACTTTTTAAAAATTACCTAAATTAAAAAAGTTTACCCCTTATCGAAGAGGCCGATCGGAAAATCCATCAAGACCCAAAACTTCAATCACTTCATCCATTTTGGAAAACCAATTTACATGAGCATCATAATGCCTTCCATAGACTACCTTTCTAATCCCCGCCGCAATAATCAGCTTCTGACACTCCGGACATGGATAATCAGTCACATAAAGAGTAGCCCCTTGCCGCTCTTCCGGCGTACATTCCAGCAGAGCGTTCGGCTCCGCGTGGACACAGCGAATACAATGGCCATCCCTCATCTCACAGCCATCTTCAATGCAATGAGGCATACCGGGCGGACTGCCATTATAGCCGGTACCCTTGATTCGTTTATCTTTCACGACCACCGCACCCACCGCACGGCGGGAACAGCTTCCCCGCATTGCAGTTTGAAAGGCAATCTCCATAAAATACTCATCCCAAGTGGGGCGCTTATTTTCCATAACCAACTCTCCTCAGCAATCCGGCTCTATTTCGTTCCGAAAATACGATCCCCCGCATCGCCCAGACCGGGCACAATATAGCCATGATCATTCAAATGCTCATCCAAAGCCGCAGTATAAATCTCCACATCCGGATGCTCATCATTGACGACTTTCGTACCTTCCGGCGCCGCTACCAAGCAAACTAATTTAATATTCTTGGCACCTTTCTCTTTTAAAAGAGTAATCGCCGCCGCCGCACTACCGCCGGTCGCCAGCATCGGATCAACCACAATAAAATCACGAACCGATACATCGCTGGGCAATTTGCAGTAATATTCGACCGGCTTTAGCGTTTCCGGATCACGATAAAGACCCACATGACCTACTTTCGCAGTCGGAATCAACTGGATAAATCCGGAAATCATACCCAGCCCGGCCCTCAGAATCGGCACAACCGCAATTTTCTTGCCGGCAATAACCTTACAATTTGCCGGCCCTACCGGAGTTTCAATGACTACATTTTCAAGAGGTAAATCCCGAGTAATCTCATAAGCCATCAACAAAGAAATCTCTTCAAGCATTTCCCGAAAATCCTTCGTCCCGGTATCCTTGCTCCGAATAAAAGATAGTTTGTGTTGAATTAGAGGATGATTAATAATGTTAATTTTGATATCCATTTGGCACTCTCCTTATTATTCGTGATGTCCCTGATAAAGTGGGTACTGAGCTAAGAGCTTTGCAACTCGTTCCCGGGCTTCGGCTTGCACCGCTTCGTCATCGGGATTTTTTAAAGTAATCGAAATAATTTGGGCAATCTCTTCCATCGCTTCTTCTTTCATGCCCCGGCTCGTCATCGCCGGCGTACCGATTCGCAGCCCGCTCGTCACAAAAGGACTTTCCGGGTCGAAAGGAATCGTATTTTTATTGGTGGTAACCCCCACATCATCCAGCATCTTCTCAGCGGCCTTACCGGTCAGCTGATGATTTCTGAGGTCAATCAACATTAAGTGGTTGTCAGTTCCATTCGATACCAAATTAAAGCCCTGAGATTTCAGCGCATCCGCCAAAGCCTCCGCATTCGCAAGGATTTGCTCCCCATAGGCTTTGAAATCCTCCTCCAGTATCTCTTTGAAAGACACCGCCTTAGCGGCAATCACATGCATTAGCGGACCGCCTTGAGTTCCCGGAAATACCGCCTTATCAATTTTCGCCCCATACTCCGCCTTGCAAAGAATCACACCGCCCCTCGGCCCTCTGAGGGTCTTATGGGTAGTCGTCGTCACTACATCGGCATGAGGAATCGGGTTTGGATGAAGCCCGCAAGCGACCAAACCGGCAATATGAGCCATATCAACGAATAAAATCGCTCCAACTTCTTTGGCGATTTTCCCCATTCGCTCAAAATCAATAATTCGAGGATACGCGCTTGCTCCGGCAACAATCATCTTAGGTCGCTCTTTTTTCGCCAGTTCCTCCAAAGCATCATAATCAATCAAATGGGTATTCTCGTCCACCCCATAAGGGATAATTTCAAAATAGGTACCGGAAAAATTTACCGGGCTTCCATGGGTCAAGTGACCCCCATGAGCTAAATTCATGCCCAGCACCTTATCTCCCGGCTGGAGCAAAGCAAAATAGACCGCAAAATTTGCGTTCGCACCGGAATGAGGCTGCACATTGGCATGATCAGCGCCGAAAATCTTTTTAATTCGCTCAATCGCCAAAGTTTCCACGACATCCACACACTCACAGCCACCATAATAACGCTTGCCCGGATAGCCCTCGGCATATTTATTAGTCAGTACACTTCCCTGAGCTTCCATCACCGCCTGAGACACAAAATTTTCCGATGCAATCAACTCAATTTTATCTTGCTGCCTCTTCTTCTCCGCTTCAAGCGCCTGAAAAACTTCCGGGTCTCCTGCCATCACATGTTTTAATCCCATTCTTTTGCCACCCTCTCTTTTTTAGTCTATTTACCTAATATCAAACTGATTTCTATGAATATTGCGTCCGTACACCGCCGATTAAAGGTAATCTTGATTTTGCTACTCCAATCACCGCCAAACCATAATAGCGGCGGCTCAATCGAATCGGCACTGCTACCTGCCTCAGATGCATCCCGATAAAAGTCTGACCGATATCAATTCCCGCATCCGCCTGAATTTGCGCTACCAAAGTCGGCTCACTCATTGCTTCCCAAGCAGCAGTCGCCATCGCTCCCCCGGCATCCCCAACCGGACGGGCAGCGACCTGAATCCAATTTTTAGAAATTGCCACTTCCTTTTCCACTACCAGAGCTCGATTCAAATGCTCACAGCACTGAAAAGCAAGGGAAATCTTTCTCTTAAGGGCTTCACTTTTCAAAGCCTCAAAAAGCCCCTTCGCCACATCCATCGAGCCGCCTTTACCGATTTGATTGCCCAATACCTCACTGGTACTGCACCCCACCACGCAAAGACTCCCTTCCGGAAGAGCCAACTTCTCAAAAAGCTCGGCGACCATCTCACCGCTTTCCTCAATCTCCCACCGCACCATTTTTATCGCTCCAATTCTTTGATTTTCGCCACTCGCTTCTCGTGACGACCCCCTTCGAATTCCGCTTTCAACCACTCTTCAACAACGAGAAGCGCCGCGCCGATGCCAACTACCCGCTCGCCTAAGGTCAGGATATTTGCATCATTATGCTCCCGCGACTTCCGAGCTGAATACACATCATGGCAAAGTGCCGCCCGAATCCCATCAATCTTATTGGCGGCAATACCGATACCAATACCGGTACCACACACCAAAATACCTCGCTCACAGCGACCTTCCAATATTTCTTTTGCCGCCTTCGCCGAAATATCCGGATAATCCACCGAATCAGTATTATAAGCACCTACATCCACAACTTCGATACTCCGAGCTTCCAGCCACCTAGCAATCTCTTCCTTGAGATAAAATCCGCCATGATCACTACCTAATACAATCTTCACTTTGCACTTCCTCCCGACGAATTTATCTTCTCTCATAAATTAACCATCAAAGCCCTTTTTTCCTGCTAGGGTTCGATTTTTTTCCAAACCAAATCAACCCGCCCTTTAATCTCCGCCGCTGCTCGCCGATACTCTGCCTCACTCCCACCAAAAGAGGCAGCAATCTCCTTCCGATCCGGCAAATTCCGACAAAATCATCTCTCTATGGCTCACCGCCAAAGTAAGCACCCAATCGGAAGCCTCAATTAATTCTTTCGCCAACTGCCACGAACGATGACAAGAAATATCTACTCCTGATTCAGCCAAATGCCACAAATCGCTTTCCGCCATCGGACTGCGACAGGTATTTCCTACAGACAAACAAAATATTCACTCTGCCGCCTCTTTCTCATTTTTCCAAAAACGATACCCCGCAGCCTTTCGCATTCGATTCATAATCGCCATGCCCAGCCCCTTTTCCGGTATGCTATAGACAAAAATTTCCTCTATCTGCTCGCGATCCATCCGGCGCAAGGTTTCATAAAAATAGGCGCCAAATTCCTGCCATTCCCCCTGCCGACCTTTCCGTATCACCAAAAATCCATCGTTAATCGTCGGCATTACATCCTCAGGCACTAAAAAAGCACATTTACCGAATTGCCCCTTGCCGTAAGCCAAGGCCTCAATCAAATCCTTCTCATCCTCCAGAATCACAACCTTCGCCGCCGGCGCATAATGGGTATATTTCATTCCCGGCGCCTTGGGAATTGCCTTCTCATCCAGCAATCCCGGGTCAATTTCGACTTCCCCCAGCACCGCTGTCAGCATTTCCGCAGTAATCCCACCGGGCCGCAAAATCACAGGCACCCTACCGGTACAGTCCACCACTGTAGACTCTAAGCCAATCTCCGTTCTGCCCCCATCAATAATTCCGGCAATTTTTCCGTCCAAATCCTCAATTACCGCCTGAGCTTCAGTCGGACTCGGCTTCCCGGATAAATTCGCACTAGGCGCCGCAATCGGGCGCCTCACCTTTTCGATCAAAGCCAAAGCCAAAGGATGGCTCGGCATCCGCACCGCAACGCTCATTAGCCCTGCAGTCGCTTCCAAAGGAACCTTCGCCGACTTCGGCAATACCAAAGTCAAAGGCCCCGGCCAAAATGCCGCCATCAGTTGCCTTGCGGAATCGGGAATCTCACTGACCAATTCTTGAAGTTGCGCTTCGCTCCAAATATGCAAAATCAGCGGATTATCCGCCGGACGACCCTTCGCCTGAAAAATCTCCAAAAGCGCCTGAGCATTCAGACCATCACCGCCCAAGCCATAGACCGTTTCCGTAGGAAAAGCAACAAGCTTTCCCCGACGGAGAAAGTCTGCTGCTTCTTCAATCATCTCATTATTTAGTTTCCCATCAGCCATCTTCCAGACTTTCACAGCTTCCTCCTTTGGTTTTCTGCTCACTTCTTAAAAATAACTACCCTCGGAATATTTCCATAGTCGCAAATTGGTGCTTCCGGAGCTATCCAACCATATTCTTCGGCGATTTTCCCGACCGATTCAGACTGGTCAATGCCCACTTCCATCATCAAAAAGCCATCAGACAATAGATAGTCTCCGGCCTCTTCCAAAAGCCGCCGATAAAAATCAAGACCATCCTTACCGCCATCTAAAGCAAGCTTTGGTTCTTTTTGTACCTCTTTTTGAAGCCCCATCAAATCGCTACTGGGAATATAAGGAGGATTGGAAAAAATACCATGCACTTTCCGCTCCCCAATCGGCGCAAACAAATCGCCCTGCAAAAATCCGGCTCGCTCTGGCACTTCCAAAATGCGGGCATTTTCTTTAGCTACTGCCAATGCCGCACCGGAAATATCAGTACCGATACCTTTGGCAGCTTCAATTCCTTTTAAAACGCTCACTAATATCGCCCCGCTACCGGTACAGATATCCAGAAAAAGCGGCGCTTCCCATTGGCTTAAATAATGAATTCCCGCCTCAACGATAATTTCGGTATCCGGCCTTGGAATCAGTACATCCGGAGTCACCTTAAAAAGATGCCCCATAAACTCTTTCTCTCCCAATACATAAGCAATCGGAAGCCCCTCAGACCGCTTTTTTACCCATTCTCGATAACGGTCAACCTCAGACTTTTCAAGAGGTTGGTCAAAACGCACATAAAGCTGTATCCGAGGAATCCCCAAAAGATGAGCCAAAAGCACCTCTGCATCCAGCCGGGGCTGCTCAATCCCTTTAGCTTTGAAAAATTGACTGGTCTTTTGCACCAATTCGCCAATGGTCAGTAAATTACTCATGACTCGACTTCACGAAGTAGCTCTGCCTGAGCTGAGGCAATCAACGGATCAATCAGGTCGTCCAAATCGCCGTTCAAAATTGTATCCAATTTATGAAGGGTCAGACCGATTCGATGATCCGAGACCCGCCCTTGGGGGAAATTATAAGTGCGAATCCGTTCACTTCGATCGCCGGTTCCGACTTGCTCTTTCCGATTTTGTGCCACCTCGGCCTGCTGAGCCGCCTGAGCCGCTTCAAGTACCTTCGCCCGCAAAACTCGCATCGCCTTTTCCTTATTTTTAAGCTGAGACTTCTCATCTTGGCAAGTCACCACAATACCGCTCGGCAAATGAACAATACGCACCGCCGATTCAGTTTTATTGACATGCTGACCACCGGCACCGCTGGCACAATAGGTATCAATCCGCAGGTCATTGGCATTAATCGCCACATCCACCTCTTCGACTTCCGGCAATACCGCAACCGTTACCGTAGAAGTATGAATCCGCCCACCGGACTCGGTCGTCGGAATCCGCTGAACTCGATGCACGCCGCTTTCAAATTTTAAGCGACTGTACGCACCGGCACCGGCAATCGCAAAAACCACCTCTTTAAAGCCGCCCAGCTCGGTCGGATTCGAGTCCAAAAGCTCAGTCCGCCAACCTCTATCTTCAGAATAGCGATTGTACATCCGAAATAAATCCCCTGCAAAAAGCGCCGCCTCATCCCCACCGGCACCGCCGCGAATCTCAACGATTACATCTTTATCATCATTCGGGTCTTTCGGGAGCAGTAAAATTTTTAAAGCCTGCTCCAGTGGCTCCACTTGGGGCTCCAATTCCGATAGCTCTGCCTTGGCCATCTCATTCATTTCCGAATCGGANCTCTCCCGCAAAATCTCTTTTGCTTCCTGAATTCCCTCCATGACCCGCTTATATTTTCGATATTCCTCAATCAGCGGCGTCAATTGCGCATGAGCTCGCATCTCTTTTTGCCATTCACTCTGATTGGCAATCAACTCCGGATCGGCAATCCGAGACTCCAATTCCTGATAACGCTCCTCAAATACCCTCAGTTTATCTAGCACTCTCCCGCACCCTCTCACTCATTTTTAAGAAATCAAAGGCAACTGCGAAGCCTCTACCTCGCCCGCCGATTCATCTGCCAAAGCCCCCTGAAGCGCCGCAATCGCCACCTCAATCTGGCTGTCATCAGGCTCTCTGGTCGTCAAATTTTGAAGCATTAAGCCCGGAAACATAATTAATTTTACAAACCAATTCTGACTGCTGCCCCCAAGCCGAATCAACTCATAAGCAATCCCCGCTACCATCGGCAAAAGCACAATCCGCATCGCGATTCGCTCCGGCAAGGACGACCAGGTTACAAAAGTCGACACAATAATACTGACAATCACGACTAAAAATAAAAAATTCGTGCCACAGCGGGGATGAAGCCGAGTAAAAGGCCGGACATTCTCCACCGTCAAAGGCAGACTATTTTCATAAGCATAAATCGTCTTATGCTCAGCCCCGTGATACTCAAAAACCCGCCGAATATCCTTGATTTGAGAAATACTCCACAAATAGCAAAAGAAAATTGCCAACTTAAAAAAGCCTTCCATAATGCTGAGCTGCCAGCTTAAAAATCCCACCGGCGCTAAAAATCGGGCAATCATACTGGGAAAAGCCACAAAAAGAGTCAAAGCCAACACAAAGCCCAACACCATCATTAAAGTGCTCAGCAGACTACCGCTTTCCTCCTCATCTTCCTCGCCCAAAGTTTTCGCTGAAAAATGAAGCGCCTTCGCACCAATTTTGAGAGACTCCGCCATACCTGCAGCGCCCCGCACAATCGGCCAGCGCAGAAAAGGCCAGCGAGAGCCCCAGGAATTCAATTCCTCCTTCTCAATGCAGATTTCTCCTTCCAGATTCCGCACCGCCACCGCCATACGATCGCCGGCTCGCATCATAACCCCTTCAAGGACTGCCTGACCGCCGACTTTTTGAATATTATTCCCCATCGTTTCTCCTTTATATAAAATGGAAATCTCCATTATCATCCTAGCAAAATGGCAGAGCGCTTAAGCTGCTCTGCCATTTATTTTCACTATCCAAATTGGATTATTTCGATCCGTAACGACGATTGAATTGTTCAACTCGACCACGAGCCGCAATGTTTCTCTGTTGACCCGTATAGAACGGATGACAGTTAGAGCAAACATCCGCACGCAGACTTTCTTTTGTAGAACCAGTCTCAACAGTATTTCCGCAACCACATTGCACCTTTACTGCATAGTATTTTGGATGGATTCCTTCTTTCATTAGGTTTCACCTACCTCACTCGACATTCATGCACAACGCACGCTTTAACTAGTATAACATAAAATTTTTATAGTGAAAAGTTTTTTTGAGCTCCTTTAGCGAAATCGATTTTCCTCAGCATTCCTGCCGAAAAACAGTCGATTTATCCCACCGCTCCAATACGGATAGCCCCAATCCAAAAAAAGAATCAACAGACTCATCAAGCCCATCGCACCGATAACATCGCTCAAATAATGATTCCCCTCCAAAATTCGCATAAGCCCTGCCACCGAAGCAAATAAACATCCGGCTCCAAATACCGCCGCCCGCACCTTTCGCCTCTGTGGAATTACCGCTAAAACAACCGTCCCAAATGAACTGGCGGTATGACCACTCGGAAAAGACCGCTCCTCATTGGGAATCCGCCAATGACCACTGCTATCAACAAACACCAACACCGGTACAAACTCCAGCTCCCCGCCAAACTCGGCAATCGAAAAAGGTCTGGGCCGCTCAGAAGTGAATTTCAAGCACTGAACCATCCCCAACGAGCCCACCAACAGCACCACAATAAAAAAGGAAAAACACTGGCTAAGTCTGCCAAAATAGTGTTCTTCATCGATTGCCCACTTTGTAAAAACCGCTAAAATAAGCGCAATGACCCCACTGGACACATAGACGCTCATATCAAAAAAATCCGCCACCTCCGAAAATTGTCCTAAAAACTCACCTTCAACAAAGAAAATTTCACTAAATCCAATGTCCGCAGCCGGATTTTGATGCAAATAAGCCACACCGACCAAAGCCACTACGCCAATTGCCCATAAATAAACTCGAAGTTCCCTCAGCAATAATCTGTTCTCCTTTACTATTCAATCAAACAGCCCGATTTGCTCCTCTTTTCGCACTACCTTACGAAATAAATGTCCCAAATCCGGCATCTTCAACACTTCTTTTTGTGACCAATCAAATACCGCCACTAAAGGCGCATGATCCGAGGGTTTTTCCATCCCCCGAAAATCCTTCCGCACATAGGAATCTAGCGAATACTTCGCCAAAGATTCGGTCGCCCAAATGTGGTCAATCCGCCAACCTAAATTCCGCTCAAACCCGCCGGCAGCCCGATAATCCCAAAAGGTAAATTCATCCGTCCCGGGTCGGTGCTTGCGAAAAACATCCTCAAAGCCCCAAGCCAACAAATCTGCCATGATTTGCCGTTCTTCCGGGTGAAAACCCACCGCACCATTCAGCCGCTCCGGACTATGCACATCAAAATCGCCGGGCGCCACATTCAAGTCCCCCAGCCAAATCCAAGGCTGGGCAGGATTTCCGTAAAAATTCCAATATTTCCGCAAATGTTTAAGCCAGCCCAATTTATAAATCCAAGGCTCCGTATCCACCTCACGCCCCTGAGGCACATAGGTATTCACGACCCGAATCCCCTGAATCGTCGCCGCTATCAGTCTCGCCTCGCCGGGCTTCTCCCAGCCGTCCATTCCGACATGAACATCCGAAAGGGGCGATTTTGAAGCTAAAGCCACACCGTTATAACTTTTCTCGCCTCGAAAAGCCACCTGATAGCCCAGATCCTCAAAAAAATCCTCCGGAAATTTATCATCAGTCACCTTGGTTTCCTGCAAAGCAATCACATCGGGAATTTCCTCCCGAATTAACTGCTCCAACGGCTCCAACCGACTGCGAATTGAATTGACATTATAAGTCACAATTTTAAAACTCATCGTTTTCGGCTCCTCACTCTTTCCAATAAGGCTCAACTCGGTCAATTGCTGCATTCGGCGCAACTTTTTTAAGGCTCTCCAGCAATGATTTCAACCCCATCGGACTTTCTTCCGTAGCCTCCAGCCCCGCAAAAAAAACTTCCCAATCACAAGCCGGGCTTTTTAAGGAAATCGCCGTAGGTTGATTCTCCCGCAAAAATTCCTGCCACTTCAAAATCTCCGACGGCAAATCACTCACGCCGGGGCAAAAAGCGACCACCAGCTCCCATTCTTCCGTAGGAATCTCCGGCCTTCCCAGACCACTCAATCGCTGAATCTTTTCATCCGAGCTTACCATCACCACTTGAGGCAAACCCTTCACGCCATGTCCGGTAATTCGCGCCGCTGCCACCCAATTTTGATTTTGCCAACAAGCCAGCGCCGCATAAGCTAAAGGCGGCAACGATTCTTTCGTTTCCTCATCACCCTCGAAAGCCGGCAAAGCAAGGCTAATATAATTTTCCGGAAGCACCGCTCCCACCGCAGTCAACGGATGAGGAAGTACTTCTAATTCCCCCTTTTTCCAAAGCACCGGCTTCCGCTCCGGCAAGGAATACAAACTGCTCTCCTTCGGCACCGGAACCAGCTCCTGAGCTTCCAAAGGCGCCGACTTCAAGCCTTTTCGCCCCAAGCCCCGATAGCCGGGAATATCATAAAGCACCCCTTCCACATCTCCATAAAGAGGCCGTGGATAGCCCACACTCTCAAATTTCGGTAGCTTCTTCAGACCACTATTCTTACCGCCCTGCCCCTTTTTTGCCTCACTCATCGGTCGGACTCTCCTTCTTTTCCTTCTTCTTTTTACACCGCCGATGAATATCATTCATCACATTACTAAGCTCCTCGCTAATCTGCCGCTCCGCTGCCTCAGCCGCCAAAGCGATCACCTCTTTAAAGAGCGGCACTTCTTCTTCACTCGGACGAGAAAGCACATAATCCGGCACCTTCCAGCCATTTGGCGGACGACCAATGCCCAGCCGAATCCGGGGAAATCCGTCCTCATTCAACCGAAGAATAATCGAAGTCATCCCCTTCTGCCCACCGGAAGAACCATCCTTTCGAATCCGTACCTCCCCGACCGGCAAATCCATATCATCATAAATAACAAGCAAATCTTCCGGCAAAATTTTATAATAATGCGCCAAAGGCTGCACCGCATCACCGCTCAAATTCATATAAGTCTGGGGCAACACCAAAAGCACCTTCTCGCCACCCACCCGAATCTCACCAATTGAGGCATTGTACTGATCCTTCCACTGGGTCACCCCATGCTTCTCCGCCAGCGCCTCAATCACCCAAAATCCCGCATTATGTCGGGTATTCACATACTCCCTGCCCGGATTTCCCAAGCCAACAATCATCTTCATGAAACCATCTTCTCTTTCTTTCACTACTTTTGCCCTTCTATTCTCCCACAAAACCACAATCTAATCAAATTCCCGCCAACAAGCGACAGCACCCTCAGACTGAAAAATCTTTGAAAATCCAATAAACCCACACAATTTAACCATCTCAATCCCAAAAATCATCCACAAAGAATTTACAACTGCCAATTGAAAATTATTGTTAATTAATATACAATCTAATTAAGCCCATAATTTAAGGAGGTATTTCTCATGTATGAACAAATCAAATTAACTTACTCATTCGATGCCTTAGAGCCTCATATCGATACACTGACCATGGAAACCCACTATGGCAAACACCATGCAACTTATACCACAAACCTCAACAATGCCGCCGAAAAATTGCCGACAGAATTTCAAGAGATGTCCATAGAATCCCTACTTCAACACCTATCGGCAATCCCGGAAATCCACCGAACCGCCATCCGCAACAACGGCGGTGGCTACTACAACCACAACCTCTACTTTGAGCTTATCTCCCCCAATGGCGGCGGCGAACCGGAAGGCACCCTAGCCGAAAAAATCAACCAAGACTTCGGCTCCTTTGAAAATCTCAAAGCTGAGCTCAAAACCAAAAGCCTCAGCCAATTCGGCAGCGGCTGGAGCTGGCTGGTTATTGATTCAAAAGGAAAACTCAAAGTCATCAACACCGCAAACCAAGACACACCCTTTGAGCTCGGCTACGACAAAATCCTCCTCGCCATTGACGTATGGGAACACGCCTACTACCTCAAATACAAAAATCTCCGAGCCGACTACATCGACGCATTTTTCAACGTAGTAGACTGGAAAAAAGTTACCGAACGACTGTAAACCGAGCTCCCTACTCACATTAATAAAGATAGATAAGCAAAAAGGAGTGACCTGAATGGTCACTCCTTTTCCGTTGTTAAAAGAAGGAGGTAAGACATCATCTTACCTCTTTGAATCTTATTCATATAAAAGCCAACAACTATTCTCTGGTAATCTCATCTAATTATATTTCTTCGACGCTTATCCCCAAAAAGTCACCTATCAAATGACGGTGGCAGTTTTCAGGGAGTGCTTCAAAACAGACAAAAAGCAAGGGGCGGTTGCCATGCTCCATAGAAATTGTTTCAATTAACTCAAGTGTCGCCGTTTTGTTCAACGCACTTAATATTTCATTCTTATAACGTGGCAAAAATGCTTCCCAATTTTTTGCAGGATGACATTCTTCAAGCATTGCAGGAGTCGGACCGAATGTATCAGATAAATCCACATATTCGAACTCTTCTACAAACCATTTAGGCGGTTCGGCACGGGAAACACGCACAAAAGTATATTTGCTTTTATCCAGTTTTTGGGTTTCGTCGTAATAGGTTGAAAACATTTTCATTACTTTTCACCACCCGCTTTCTAAGCTTTCCAAGTCACTAGAAAAGCCTAAAGGGTCATAATATTATTTTTCCAGATTATAGCGAATAGCACTGAATGATAACTCATCTCCGCAGCTAAGCTCTTTCAATCAGCTTTCTTCTTGCCTCAGCTAAACCAACAAATTCCCCCAGATTACAGCGAATATTTGGGATAAAACACGCATCCCTTTGACTAGACTCTGACTCCATTACATTTGTCAATCGTCAAGGCAGCGATGGGCCTCCTGCGCATCTTCCATTGTCGCTATGCTTCTCGAAAGATGGCAGTCAATCCAGGCGGAGTGAGAGAAATGTGGTGCGGTGTACATTTAGTACATAAGCCACATTGAGCGAAACTACAACAACGTGCTTTGCCCAAAGACGACGCTAGAATTTAGGACCAGAGCTGACCTTGTTTATTAATCGTCGTAACATTAAATAAGCTACTTACGGAGCGATTTTTGGAGATTCGCATAATGGCTTCGCCAAATAACGGAGCCAAAGAAACTACTTTAATTTTTTCATGTTGTTTTTCCGGTGGAATCGGAATCGAATTAGTTACAATGACCTCTTCGATGCAGGAATTAGCGATTCGTTCGGTGGCAGGTGCACTCAGCACCGGATGGGTACAAGCAGCATAAATGGTTTTTGCACCAAATTCTTTGAGGGCATTGGCACCTTCGGCTAAAGAGCCTGCGGTGTCAATGATATCGTCAACGATAATTGCGTCCCGCCCCTCCACTGAGCCGATAATATTCATCACTTCCGCTACCCCCGGCATCGGTCGGCGTTTTTCAATGATGGCAATTGGCGCGCCGATTAGGTCCGCCATTTGGCGAGCCCGAGTAACACCGCCTAAGTCCGGAGAAACGACAATTGGATTTTCTAAATGCTTACCAATGAAAAATTCCGCTAACAGCGGCACACCAACCAGATTATCCATCGGGATATTGAAGAATCCTTGAATTTGTCCGGCATGGAGATCAATTGTAACAACCCGGGTCGCCCCGGCAGTCGTTAAAAGATCAGCGATTAATTTTGCAGTAATCGGCTCACGGCCTCTGGTTTTTCGGTCTTGCCGAGCGTAGGCATAATACGGAATAATTGCAGTAATGGTCTTTGCGGAAGCTCTTTTCGCCGCATCAATCATGATTAAGAGCTCCATTAAATGGTCATTCACCGGAAAAGAGGTTGTCTGAATCAAAAATACATCCTGACCGCGGACACTTTCGTCGATTTTGACCTGGGTTTCGCCGTTATTGAAGTGACCGACATAAGCTGCCCCCAGCTCCAATCCCAGATACCTGGCGATTTCCTTTGCTAAGCTCGGATTGGCATTTCCCGTAAAAATCTTTATCTGCGCATTCTCCATTTTTCATTTCCTCCATCACTGCATTTTTTTGATTTTTTATTGCTTACGACTTGTTTCGCCGCTTTACCCAGCCTTCAAAATTGCTCTGCTTGGCTCTTGAAACCCCCAAGCTTTCTGCCGGAACATCCTTTGTGATTGTTGAACCGGCGCCTACATAAGCGCCTTTTTCGATTCGCACCGGTGCCACCAGATTGCTATTGCAACCGATAAACGCTCCATCCTCAATCACGGTTCGATGTTTCTTTACCCCGTCATAATTTACAGTGATAGTCCCACAACCGATATTAATTTCCTTTCCTAAATCCGCATCACCAATATAGCTGAAATGCGGCAACTTTGTACCTTCCCCGATAATTGAATTCTTAACTTCCATAAAATTCCCGACCTTGACCCCGGCCTTGAGGTGGGTATCCGGCCTCAGATGAACATAAGGGCCGGCGGTCACCTGTTCATCAATCCGGCAATCGTGAACATAAGCAAATTGGATTTCCACAGCATCGCCAATCTCCACATTAGTTAGCCGGGTATTTGGGCCAATTCGGCAATCCTCGCCGATTTTACTGGCTCCTTCAATCCAGGTAAATGGGTAAATAATCGTATCAGCACCGATTTCTACCTCTTCATCAACGAAAGTGCTCGCCGGGTCTAAAAGGGTCACCCCATTTGCCATAAGCTCTTCGTTCTTTCGCTTTCGCAAAATCCCTTCAACCTGAGCCAACTGAACCCTTGAATTCACGCCGATTGCCTCATCGGCATCCTCAAGCACCATCGCCCCTACCGCTACATCTTGACCGGCCAGATAAGCCAGAGTATCTGTCAGGTAATACTCCCCTTGCGCATTGTCGTTCCTCAATGACCCCAAAGCTTCTACCAGCTTCTCACTTTTGAAGCAGTAAATGCCGGTATTGATTTCCCGAACCTGTCGTTCTTCTTCGGTCGCATCTTTTTCTTCAACAATCGCCACCACTTGCCCGCCCTGCCGAATAATTCGTCCATATCCGGTGGGGTTCGAAAGCTTTGCAGTCAATACTGTCGCTCCATCGCCGCTCATTTGGTGCTTTTCCACCAATTTGGCTAAAGTCGTCTGCCGAAGTAGCGGAGTGTCGCCACACAAGATCACCACATCGCCGGAATACTCTTCCAATGCGGGAATACACTGCTGTACCGCATGACCTGTACCGAGCTGCTCTTTTTGCTCAACGATTTGCGAAAATTCCGCCATCGCCTCCTTCACCTCAGCGCCACCAAAGCCGATAATGGTAATCAGCTTCTCTGCTCCGGCTCGAAGCGAACAATCCGCCACATGGCGAACCATTGATTTTCCGGCAACTTGATGAAGTACCTTCGGCAACTTTGATTTCATGCGAGTTCCCTTGCCGGCAGCCAAAATCACTGCGACCCATTGATTCATTCTATTTCCCTCCACTATTTCAAGCGACTTCCTCAGTCAAAAAACATACCCATTCTAGCACAAATTACCGGCGAAATAAATAAATTACTCAACGAAAAACAGTCTCAAAGCCAGCCTTACACAAAGCACTGCAAATTTCCTCGCCATGCTCCTTATCTCGAGTATCCAAAATCGCATCCACCTCAATCAAAGCCTTCGATACGCTGTCCATACTCAGTGCATGATAGACCTGCACCACATTGGCACCGGTATCGGCGATAATTTCAAGCACCTTCTGCAGATTCCCCGGCTGATCCGGCACCATCACCGAAAGTCGTGTCCGCCTGCCGGACTCCATCAATCCTCGCTCAATAATCCGAGAAATCGAATTTACATCAATATTTCCACCGGAAATTACCGTCGTCAGCGGCCCTTTGGGAATCGCAATTTTACCAAAAAGAGTTGCCGCCAGGGATACCGCTCCGGCCCCTTCGACAATCATCTTCGCCCGCTCCAAAAGGAGCAACATCGACCGAGCAATCTCTTCTTCGCTCACAGTCACCACATCATCCATATAGCGATGGATCAAGTCAAAGGTCATCGTTCCGGGCTTCATCACCGCAATTCCATCGGCCATCGTCGCGACTTGCTCAGTTCCGGCGAGTTTGCCATTTCTAAAAGACTCTACCAAGGCCGGCGCACCCTCAGCCTGCACCCCAATAATCCGGACTTTAGGATTACTCTCTTTCAAAGCGACCGCAATCCCGGCTGCTAAACCACCACCGCCCATCGGTACTACTACCGTATCTAGCTCCGGCAAATCCTCCAAAATTTCCAGACCAATCGTCCCCTGCCCGGCAATGACCTGAGGATCATTGAAGGCATGCACAAAAGTCTGGCGCTCCTCACTTTGAATCTCGACCGCCCGCTCATAAGCGGCATCATAATTTTTCCCGGCCAGCACCACCCGCGCCCCATAACTGCGAGTCGCCGCCACCTTCGCCAATGGTGCCCCTTCAGGCATCACAATGACAGACGGAATATTCGCCGCCGTCGCACCAAAAGCCACCCCTTGAGCGTGATTTCCCGCCGAAGCAGCAATCACTCCCAGCCTCGCCTCTTCCGGGCTCAAAGTCATAATTTTATTTAAAGCCCCACGCAATTTAAAAGAACCAGTCTTTTGGAGATTTTCCAATTTCATATAGACCTGACCGTTCACCATGTCACTAAAAGTCCGGCTCCGATCCAAAGTTGTATGATGAGGAATCTTGCCGATTCTTTCCCGGGCTTCTTGAATTTCCTTTAATGTAACAGAAGTCATAAAAATCCTCACTTTCTCTTTTTGGATTTGGATTTTTCCTGAGCGATTTCGAGGACAATTTTCCCACTTTCTTCTTCGATTTCATTCAGCCAAAAAAGGGTCTCATAGCCGTCACACAGTTTTTTCTGAGGCTCTGCGGTGGCAATCACGACCCCGACCCCGACCACCTCAGCACCAATTTCTTTCGTCAAATCCACCAAAGCCTTCGCCGTTGCACCGGCCTTCATAAAATCATCCACAATCAGTACCCGACTATTCGGCGCAATGGAGCGTTTCCCCACGGACATCGTGCTAATCCGCCGATTCGAACCGCTCACATAATTAATATTTACCGTCGGCCCCTCGGTCACTCTCGTCTCCCGCCGCACCACAACCACCGGCACATCAAAAACTTGAGCCGTTGCAATCGCCAAAGGAATCCCCTTCGTCTCCACAGTCATCACATAATCCGGTTTATCATTTAAAAAACGGCGAGCAAAAATCTCCCCTACCTGACGCATCAACTGGGGATTATAGAGAACATCAGACATATACAAATAATTACCCGGCAAAATTCGCTCCGCCTCAGAAAAACGCTGCGCCAAATCCTGAAGCACCTGATTTTCCTGAATTTCATTCGGAAAAGGCCAAAATTTAATCCCCCCGGCGGCACCGGTCACCGTCTCAATGGTTCCCAGTTTAAAATCCTCTAAAGCTTCCCGAATACTTAAAATATCCTCGCTCACAGTGGATTTTGCAGTGCCGAAATATTCCGCAAATTGGCTCAGCGGAAAAAGCCGACCCGGATGATCCGACAAAATTTTAATCAGCCCAATCAGCCGATTTGTACGGCGAATCTTTACCATCTTTCTCTCCCCTTATCGGATATTCATTTTTTCAACCGACTCCAGCAAAATCGCTTCCGCATTAGCCAAATGCTCATGAGTCACCCGACCCGCTTCCTCCGGGTCTCGATCACCTAGCGCCTCAACAATCGCCCGATGCTCTTCCATCGTATTTTGCATCCGTCCGGGAGTCGACATCGAAGTCATCCGAAAACGGGTTGTCTGCTCCCGTAAATTACTTAAAATACTGATTAAGCGAACATTTCGACTGGCTTCATAAATTTTCATATGAAAGCGAATATCCACCTCCACCAGACCCTCAATATCATTTTTTCCAATGACCTCATCTAGCTCCACCATCATTCGCTCCAACTCTTCCAGCTCATCATCGGTGATTCGCGCTGCCGCAAGGCTGACCGCCAGCACCTCCAAAGCCTCACGAATCTCAAATACATCGCTGATGTCCCGCAGGCTCATATCAGAAACATAAGTCCCCCGGCGGGGAATCATTACCACAAGCCCCTCAGCCTCTAGCCGGCGAATTGCCTCACGCACCGGGGTTCGGCTCACTCCCAACTCCTCAGCTACTTGAATCTCCATCAACCGCTCTCCAGGCGCCAAAACTCCTGAACGAATCGCTTCCCGCAAAGTTTCGTAGACTACTTCCCGAAGGGGTTGGTACAAATCCAACTGAATCGGACTTAATCTTTTTCCTTCAATCATCGTTATCCCCCTCTTCTTTCCCTAGCGTTTCACATAGCCAAGTCTCCCCCAAATGCCTCACAGCGACCTGCCATCTTTCTATCTCTTCTTTGGAATCCCCCAGAGCAAATACCGTCGGCCCGCTACCGGACATTCCGACTCCCTTCGCACCGACTTCACGCAAAACCTTCATGATTTCAGCAATCATCGGCTTTTCATTGAGAATCCAATTTTCAAAATCATTATTCAACTTGCCGCAAATCGCCTCGCGGTCTCGCCTCTCAATCGCTTCCACCATCTCCGGCACCCCGAAAGTTCGACAAATCCCATCTTCCCGAAAGCCACCATAAGCCTGTCCAGTAGACACCCCAACCGATGGTTTTACCAGTAGTACATGAAAATGAGGCACATCAGAAAGTATTGTAAGCCTCTCGCCTCTCCCTTGCCCTCTGGCAGTTCCGCCTAATATGCAAAAAGGCACGTCCGAACCCAGCTCTGCCCCTAATTCTTGCAATTTTGAAGTCGAAAGATTCAGCCCCCAAATCTGATTCAGCCCCCGAAGCGCGGCGGCACAATCAGCGCTTCCACCGGCCAGACCCGCCTCAGCAGGAATCACTTTCTCCAGATGAATCCTCGCCCCACTGGACACCGAATACCTCTTTTTCAATAAATCCGCCGCCTGCCAAACCAGATTTCGCGAATCCGTCGGCAATTCACTTACATTACAGGTCAATTCAATTCCCACCGGAATTTTTTCTATCTCCAAGCAGTCTTTCAGGCTTACCGATTGAAGAATCATATCCACCTCATGATAGCCGTCCTGCCGCTTCCTGAGAATTTGCAATGCCAAATTAATTTTAGCAGGAGCAAAAAATAACATACGCTTTACCCCTTTTCAGGAAAAATGTTCGGATTTCTTTATTCTTAATTTCGTTCTTTTGAAAGTCTATTCCTCTTTCTAAATCCAGAATTTTTTTCAAAATTTTTCTTTCCGGTTCCAAAAATCAAATAAACCCTATATAATGGTGGCAGTGTTCCAAATTTCTCTTATTCAAGGAGGTCTTACAGTTGCCCACTCGACAGCTTATTCGCCAATATTTCATCATATCTATCGGCTGCCTGCTAATGGGATTTGCAGTCAACGCCTTTTTTGTTCCCACCCACCTGCTATCCATGGGGGTCAGCGCGATTGCCATGATTTCCTACTTTATTTTTGAGACTCCCATTGGGATTGGCATCTTGGTATTAAATATCCCACTTTTCATATTAGCCTATCGTTTACTGGATCGGGCTTACATCTGGCATGCCCTTTGCGGGATGTTCCTCTCCTCCCTCGCCATCGATATGCTCTACTTCTTTCGGGATTGGAAAATCGTCGAAGATCCGATGCTTTCCGCCATCTACGGCGGTGTCTTCTTCGGCCTGGCCAGCGGCATGGTTTTTCGGGTCAATGGCTCCACCGGTGGCTCCGACATCCTCGCTGCCATTTTTCGCAAATACTACGGCATCAACATGGGTCTTTTCAGCTTTCTCTTCAATATCGGTATTATGGTCATTGCAGCCTTTCTCTTTAAAGTAGAAACTGCCATGTATACCCTGCTCGGCATCTTCGTAGCCTCTCAGGTCACCGACAAAGTCGTCGCCGGCTTCAACAGCAAAAAAGCCATCTGGATTATCACCGACCACCCGGATGAAATCGCCCAAAGCATCTTCGCCCGCATGACCCGCGGCGTCACCTATGTAGATGCAGTCGGCGCCTACACCGGACAAAAAAGAAAAATGCTCTACATCGTAGTCACCCTGACCCAGACCCCGAAAATTCGGGAAATCGTCCAACAAATCGACCCCCTCGCCTTTATGACGATTCAAGACGCCTCAGAAGTCCTCGGACAAGGCCAAGGCTTCAGTAGCCTAACCGACTGACCTACAATACCAAAAGTGCGCTCTCCATCTTGGAAAGCGCACTTTTTTATTTCTTGAAAAACCTTAATACAAAAAAGCCCATTGAGAAATTTTAACCACACACTTCACCTAAAGATAATGCAAGATAGCCTCTTCTTAACAATAAAATAGCGAATAGTTTAAAGCGAGCGGTCAATACTGCGACTAGGCTCTATCTGCACTTTCAACACCGCATCAAAAAGATAGCGAGCAGTTTGGGATGATAACAAGGCAAAATAAGCACCAAGCTTCGCGGTGTACTTCTAGTACATAAGAAGTTTGGTGTGAAATTTTAACACAGTTATCGCCCAAAATGCGACGCTAGATCCGAGAATTCGGAGAGAGAAAGAGTCTCCCCTCTCCTCTGACTATCAATTCCGGCAGCACTCAAAGCCGCTGCGACTGCTTCTTTGCTAAAGCCACCGCTTTGAAGAGAATTGCCTAAAGTCTTGCGCCGTTGGGCGAAAGAGGCTTTTACTACTCTAAAAAACATCTTCGGGTCTGCATCCACCGGCGGTTTATCCCGCAAAGTGCAGCAGATCACCGTAGACTCCACTTCCGGCGCCGGAATAAATGAGCTGGACGATACATTACGGATAATTTTCGGCTCTGTCCAATATTGAATGGCCACCGAAAGTGCCCCATAGTCTTTGCCGCCCGGCGTAGCTACCATACGAAGCGCTACCTCTCTTTGCACCATGGTTACCATGCAACGAATCGGCAAGCGGCTTTCCAAAAAGTGCATCAAAATCGGTGTCGTGATATAGTACGGCAAGTTGGCGGCCAGAGTGAATTTCTCCTGCCCCATCAAAGCCGTCACATCGGTCTTTAAAATATCCCCTTGGACGACTTTTAGCCTTTCATAGCCTGCAAGGGTTTCTTCCAACACCGGCAGCAAGCGAGAATCCAGCTCTACTGCGGTCACATCGCCGCCGGCTTCCAAAAGCCCCTGGGTCAAAGTGCCAATCCCCGGCCCGACCTCCAAAATTCGCTCCCCCGGTTCCTGCACCGCTACCGCGGCAATATCTTCGATGACTTGAGGATCAATCAGAAAATTCTGCCCCAATTTCTTCGCCGCCCGAATATTAAATCTCTTCAAAATATGTTGGGTTACCTCTTTTCGAGCAATAACCGGATGATTAATCTCATTCAGGGGAATCCACCTCTTTCACTGCATTTTCAAAATCTTCCCGACTAATCCCATAGCGATTGAGGCGCCGCAAAAACTGCTTGGCATTGGTATGCCCCAGCCCCAGAATCCGCCCCAACTCTGCCCGCCGCTCTGCGGCATCTATACTGCCATTGAGCCGAGAGGCCAGTAAATCCGCCATTGAGAAATTTTCTACCGGATTAAATTCCTCGCTTCGTGCCTTTTTGAGAGCCTCTCGGATTGCCAAAGACGAAGCCTGCTCAACTCCCACATCGCCATTGGCAGTTGCCTCAATTTTCGGGATAAAAGCGTGCTTCGCCGCCGGAAATCGCTCCGATAAAAAGCGGCGAATCCGCTCCCCCGCACTATCCGGATCGGTCAAAATAATGATGCCCCGATGGCGCACCGCCCCATCGATATCCTTCAAGCAGCGAGGCGACAAATTAAAGCCCTCAGTCAATATCACATCCGCCTCAATCCCTGCCCGCTGGATGGCCGCCCGATCAGACCGCCCTTCCACCACAATGACCTCTTTAATCATACTCCCCAATCCCATTCCCTTCTTCTTGCTCTTTATTCTACCACATCCGGCATAGAAAAACGGACCCGGAAAAATCCGAGCCCGCTTCAGGGGAAAATCTACAAGACATATACCTTTACCGGACGCCTGCCAAATTGAATGGCTTCGTCATAATCTTCCATACATAAATCTATGCGATTACCAATAATTGCCCCGCCCGTATCCGCGGCGATGGCAAATCCGTATCCCGGAATATAAACCCGGCTCCCCAAAGGAATGACCTCAGGATCCACCGCCACCACACCCGCAGTAGCCCGAATACCTGTCGCCGTGATGCACTGCCCATCCCCATCGGTAGGCAAATACGCCGTAGCTTCCATCTCATGCACAACTTTGTAGGCGGTTTCGCCTCGAGAGGTAGCTACAATCCTCCTAGATTCCTCCAAGGAAATTGCATCCCGCATCACTGTAAATACCAAGGGTTGATTAAAAACTTTGGTAATCTGTACTCGATCTCGCTCGCCCAACACCACATCAGCACGAGAGAGAATGTCTTCGACTTCCCAGTCTGGCGCATAAAATTGCATCTCTTTACCGTCCACACGGACGACCACAACATCGCTTTGAACTTCTCCAAAAAGCCGATACGTCAGACCGCCCAATCCGCCCATCACTGCCAAAATCATACCCGCCAGCAAGAGCTTCTTGAAGCTTTCTTTATTTACCTTTTCAAAAAAATTCACTAAATACCCCCTTGTGTGCACAAAGAGCATTATATCATTATATTTTACCCGCCGTCAAAACAATGTCTTTTTTGAAACATCCGCCCACTTTCGTCACAATTCAATCCCGAAAAGTCGACAGGTATTCTCAGTCGCCACACGAGCCAACTCAGCCGGCGAAATCCCACGAAGTGCCGCCACTTCCTCCGCTACATAGCGTACATAAAGCGGCTCATTCTGCTTGCCCCGATGAGGAACTGGCGTCAAATAAGGGCAATCGGTCTCAATCAAAATCGATCTGCCGGCGCCCACTTTGCGACCTCTTTCAGACTCACCGCATTCTTATATGTCACCGGCCCTGCAAAAGACAGATAAAATCCCAGCTCCAGCACCTCTCTGGCAAATTCCTTACTACCGGAAAAGCAATGAAATACTCCCTCCAGCCCCCTACCATATGCCTTCACAAGCTCCAAACACTCCCCATGAGCATCCCGATCATGAATAATAATCGGCAAACCCACCTCACGAGCCAAATTCATCTGCCGAATAAAAACCTCCCGCTGAACCTCCCGCGGCGAATGATCATAATAATAATCCAACCCCATCTCGCCAATCGCAACCACCTTCGGATGAGCCGCCAACTCGCGAAACCTCGCTTCTGCATCATCGCTATAATTCTTCGCCTCATGAGGGTGCATCCCCACAGCCGCCCAAGTCCCCTCAAGCGCCTCACTCTGACGAACCGCCCGTTCGGAATTTCTCAAATCATACCCCACATTCAATACCCCGACCACACCACCGGCCTCCGCCCGCTCACGAATCTCACGAGCTTTCGGCTCGGAAAAAGAACCGCTGTTGAGGTGAGCATGCGAATCAAATAAAACTAAATCCATTCCCCTATCTCCTAACTTCAATAAATCATATTTTTTTGGCCTGCGCCACTTTACTCCTAGCAATGTGGCAGTCAATCCAAATCCATTCGCCTATATCCCAACTTCAATAAACCACACTCTTTAATTATAGTACATTTGGCAACTACCTTTACCTCACTCGTCTCTCTCCAATAAATCAACCCCGCAAACCCTCCGCAAAAGAGGCACCGCAATCAAAGGCGTACAAAGCCACAGCAAAAAAGAGATTATCATCATCCCAAATAATTTACCTCTAATATCGCCGTCAATTTGACCACTCTGAGCCCGATCGACTAAAAATCCTACAACTAACTGGTTAACGCAAAAATAAAATACCCAGCAAATCCCATAGAGCAAGGTAATCCTAACCGCAACAGTCCAACCATATTTCGCCTTATACCCAACCAAGTAAAACTGCCGACAAAATAAACCATACAAGCATAATAAAGCCCCTCCCAAACTACACCGGAATCGTCAACCCTGCAATTATACCACCCTGAAAAACAAAAAAAAAGCAGGCGCTACAAAAATAGCACCTGCTTTTCATACGATGTAATTATTAAATTGGTGTAACACTATAACTTTCAACTATCGATAGATAGCGAGTATTTGAGATAAAGCGTTAGGCAAAGCAAGCGAAATGTGACGAAGTGTACTCCGGTACATGAGGAATATTGAGTGCTGCTTTAACAACACGCTTTGCTCAAAGACGAAGCTAGCTTACCAAGTAATGCGATAGCCGCCACTAACCCCCCAGGGTTGGTCGAATTTTCCGCCGCTCGCTCGTTCAATCTCCAGATAAACCTGTTGATTGTTTTTCACTTTGGCGCTCACCCCAACCCCATAAGTCCACCAGGAGTCGGCAAAACTTTCTTCTGCCGCCACTCCATTGAAGCTCATGCCAACATCGCCTTTAAATTCCTTCACATAAGAGGCTTTCCCATATACATTCAGCGGATTTTTACCGGACTTCACTTCATAACCGGCTTGGAGGCCAACCCGACCTAAAGTTGAGCGGAAGCCATCCACCTCGGCAGTCAGACCATTAGAAGCCTTGATTGTGCCACCGCCATGATGAGCCATACTGAGTTGTGCTTGAGGCTCCAGATACCATCCTTCTTTTTGATTGGTCAGATGAATCCGCTGTCCCATCTCCACAGAAGCTGTCCAACCATGGGTATTCATTCCTTCGCCGCGCACCTCTTCACCTGCGGTATCAAGCACTTTAAAGTTGTTTGCCATCCAGCCATATTTGAGAACTCCATCCAAATAAAAACCCTTTGGATTTTTATAAGTGCTGTAAATGGCGACCGTTTTTGAATCTACCGAGCCATGACCGGTGCTATGACGAAGACTTCCTTTATTGTAGCCAAACATACCACCCACATAAATATCGCCGATTTCTTCATTAGAATATATTTTTGAATCATAACCCACTTGAGTGCCGCTATAATTCATATCGAAGCCCCTGAGAAAATTACTGCCGCCGGCACTGATTTTTCCACCGAAAACTCGTGCCCAGATGCCTTGATTTCCGCTATAGACTTCTAAGTCTCCCAGTCTTTGCATCAGGCTTTGGGTCTCACTATAATTCAGAAGATAGGCTCCCGCAAAAGCATTGGCAGAAGCAGAAGCACTGGAAGTTGCCCGCTCAATGGATTGAAGTGACCAGTCATTACCGACCTTTTTCAGGCCATATTCAAAGCCACCGACTTCCACAGCATTTGCCATTACAAAAGAATTTTCCATACTGCCGCCGGTTTCTATAATTGTCAATTTCGTTTCCGGGTCAACCTGACTGCTGCCTTGATTTTTCACTTGAATCCGATTAAATTCTCCCTCAACAGTTCCCTGTATTTTCAGCAAATCTCCCTGCTCACTTTCAATATCTGCATTCATCATAAACAGGTTGCCTTCGCCGCCATACAAGTTGCCACGCACAGTCAGGGTCAAAAATTCATTCTCCGGCGACGCAAATTCCACTGTACCATCATTCATTTCCAGCTTAGTCAAAGTTGAGCTTTCGGTCATCCTCCATCTTCCATCATTACTCAAAGCCATATCTATGCTTGGTTTACCCTCTGTGGTAATTAATTTCCCTTGCCAAGTCGCCCCGGCCAAACGCACCCAGCCTGCCACCGCATCCGGAGTATCATCTTCCACCGGCTTATTTTTTGAAATATCCAAATCTCCGACCCAAGTGCTCTCAGAAGCAATATCCAGCTCCACTCGGCTCTTGCCTTCAAGAATCATATTTCCTTCCCAGCCGGATTGCTCGGTAATCTGGATTTGAGTCGTCAGCAGGCTCTCGTCATCCTTGTCGGTCACTTTTATATCCCCTTGCCATTTCGATTCATCACTCACTCTAATAAGGAACTCCCCATCTTCGCTACCATCGTTCATTAGTGCATCCCCTACCCACTTAGAGCCATTAAGAATTTCAATCCTCCCACTATTTTCTTCCAAAGTAGCACCACGGCCTTCGTACTCTCCTTTCCAAAGCGAACCCTGATCAAGCAGTACAGTTCCGCTACTGTGCTGGCCCCTCACATTTCCTTCCCAAGTTGAATTCAGCACCGTTACAGAAGTCTTATTTTTGCCGGCATGATTCAAAGCCCCTACCCGAATATTACCAATCCACTCTGCTTCATTTTGCAAAGTAATATTTATCTCCATTGGTTCACTTATACTGACGAATTGATTAGCTCCCCCCGATTCCGTGCTTGTCCACATCGAATCGTCTATGAGTATGTTCACAGTGCTATCTTGAGAGTTGATATTTCCATTCCATCCTGATTTTTCGGTAATCTTAATGTCCATATCAACTGTTTTCTTATCAAAATGGCTGTTGTCAACATTTCCGTTCCAAATAGAGCCATTTTTGACCATGATACGATTCGACTCGCCGTCCTCACCCGTCTGATTGCCCGAATGAATTTCTCCATCCTCCACAATCCAGTCTTGATCATAGGCATAGGTCGAACCGGAAAAGGTTACCCCTAAAGTCATGAGTGCTACTAAAACTGCTTTTTGTTTTCTTTTCATAAATCCTCCTGATTCGTTATTTTGAACAATTCCTAATGAATAATAGATTCCCATAATATAACACCCACCACCACACAATCAATTACTTCAAATATTGTTCATTTTGTTCGGCTTTTCGCCTTAAAGTTCATCAACAAATCACAATTTTTGTCTAAAAATAATTCCTTTTTTCTATATTCTGCTTTTAAGATAAACAACCATCAAAAAGCTTGTTAAATTAAAAGAGCGATTTTTATGGCTTTGACATAATAAAAACCCCCGGCAAAGCCGAGGGTTTTCATAGAAAATGCAATTTTACGATTTTATCAATACATATCCGGTATGAAGTTGTCATTTTTTAGTGGCTAAAAATTGATTCAAGCTATCCAACAGCCCGTCCCTTCCGGAAAGAGAGATTGTATCAATTCGGTCGCAGATTTTCTCAATGTATTCAAGTTCTTTCAGCCGATAGAGAGTTTGATTCTCA
>JGI994J12354_10000568_pt1 | contig 36651 bp, 23 predicted proteins | sample IntmicLarv3ML3BL_FD_12354 | JGI IMG/M metagenome (IMG submission 12354) | reverse complement strand
ACGTTCAAGCATTGGAAACATTATGTTTGGTCCTTCAGTACATTCAATGTTATGGAGGTTTATCACAACATCTAAACGGCGTTCTTGTTTCATTGTCCAATCAACTATAAATGTCGCATATGCACCTATTTCAGGGCGAATATGACCAAAATATTCTTCACCGGTGGGGTCAAATGAGTAAGTCATTTTGCCGTAAGTAGATTCTGCCCATCCTATAGGGTCAAGCATTGGTATTATTAAAAAAGTCACTTCCTGCAGTATATTTTTAGCCTCGTCAGACCCTGACACCAAAAAGTTTAATGCCCCGTGAGCTACCCATGAGCTGTCTGCTTCGTCACCGTCTTCATTAGCGTAAATTAAAACGACCCGACGCTCTTTCAGTTCTTCTGCTGTTGCGTTCGGGTCATTTATTTCAACGATAAATAATTCTTGTTCTTTTTCATTTTTACCGACAGCATGTACAGTAATACCCGGAATATTAGCGCGTTTTAGTTTTGTCATATATTCCAGCTCATAATCATAAGTATATGGGTATTTCATAGCTATGGAGACATTCGGGGAGTTGAATTGATGGGTCATAAAAAATGTATTGGAGCCTTTATCGGCGTGAGTATCTTGCAGCTCAGCCCAAGCACTCCAATATTTGCCATCATCTGATAGAAACTCTTCGGCTAGCTCGGCAGGGATTGCTGTTTGCATAGGTGTTTTGCCGTTGCCGGTTAGTTTTTCTTTTGCAAACACATCGCTACTTACCCAATAACCGTCATCATTCTTCGTATAATAAATATAAGTATCGTAATTTGAATATTCACCGTAAGTGTAAACAGGCCACAACCCATCCCATTTGGAAACATCGCCTGGAGATTCAGTAGTTCCGGTGCCGTCCATACACAAGCTAAATGTAGTTGGGCTGCTCGTATTGAGACATTCAAAAATCCCGGCAAACCAATTGTGAGTTTTTGAGGTTGACTTTAAGGAGTAAGTGTTAGGAGATGTTTCATCAACAATGGCAAGATTACATCCGGCTGTATCGATCACTTTTACTTCAGTCGTGTCAACTCCAAAAGCGGTATTTGTTATTGTAAACAAAAGCGTAAATAATAAAACAATATTAAACTTAAAAGCAATAAGTGACCGCATAATGTGAAAACTCCCTTGAAACAATTTTAACCTTACAATACTAATATACAACTTTATAAAACGTTTGTCAAGAGAATTTATTGATAAAAACAAAAAAGAAGAGGAATTTATCCGAAATATTAATGATATATTAATGTATCAAAGTGGGAGAATAATGGAATTGAATATCTTGTACTCAATCAACAATAATGATTACGAATTTACAATGTAAAGTAAAGAAAGTTTGCTACCCTTTAAAAATGTCTTTCATATGACACATTTTTTAGCTTTTATTATGTTAAAATATTGTATTACTAATTTTAAGGATGGCAATATTTTGAGAGTTACAACGATTATCGCACTTATTTTTGTTGCGCTCGGAGCGTTTAACCTACTGCTTGTCGGCGTTTTTAGTTATGATATGCTTAAAAGCATATTTGGACCTCTTGACGGCACGCCGTCGAGGATATTATACACCATTATCGGCATTGCAGGAATTTGGGTGCTCTTTACTGTGCTACCTATTTTTGTAAATAAAAGAAAGTACGCGGAAAATAGTTGTATGTCGTTAGAATAACCGCTTTTTTGCTTGCAAAGTAGAGTGATATATGCTAAAATTATAATACTTAATTCCTTTTCAGTTTGAACGGAGTTAATATTTGAGGAGAAAGCTATGCCTATAGTATCAACATTTGAAATATTTTCTAAACGCGAACAGTCGGTGATCTATATACGCAAAAGAGTGAATGCTGCCGATATTTCGCAATTTATGCAGGATTGTTATCTTGAACTTTTTACATTTTTAGGGAAAAATGGCTTTGGCGTTGCTGATATGCCGTACGCTGCCTACTACAATATGGATATGGAAGATTTGGACGTTGAAATGGGTGTTCCTGTGTTAGAAGAGGTTAAAGTTACGGGCGATATAAAGTACAGAGTACAAAATTTGGGCAAGGTCGTAACATGTATATATCGCGGCGCATATTCGGGAACTTTTGCTGCGTATAGTGAGCTTGTAGCGTGGATGAGCGAAAATGGCTTAGAGCAGGCGGCGGAATCTTACGAGATTTACCTTAACTCACCGCAAGGCGTGTGTGAAGACGAACTCCTCACCATGATAGTTGTACCGATGAAAGAATAGTGGCAACAGCATTCAAAAAACATAAGCTCTGAGCACTCTTTGTTTAGAGCTTGTATTTTTTTACGATTTCTTTGCAACGCTCAACGATTTGATCGTCACCAACATGATATCTCGATTTCCACCCTAGATCATTACTGTATTCTATTGTGAAATATGAGTCGTCAACATCATCAGGTGCTTTTGAATAGTAGCGCACCAGCTCAGTTATTTCTTTATCTTTCTTTTTTACGAATTGCTCTGCAAAATAGTAAATAATATCGCCACTGTTGTTTAAGCATAGTAAACGCAATACCTTATAGTGCTTTTTGAAAGATTTTTCTATTTGCTCTTCTGTAGGTCCTAATGGGTTATAATAATCTGTCAAACTGTATATATCTTCTGCAAATAATGCGCCTGTTGTTGAGTTTTTGAATAAAAGCCCATTAAAGTTTTTTACAAGGTAAATTCTATTGCCATTTTCATAGCAGAAGAAAGTCATTCCACCAAATTCATCAGCCCGTTCACTGTCAAAAAAAACTTCATTTCCTGTCTCTTTGTCTGTTATGTCTATGCTGTAGACTGTGCTTGAGAAGCCGTGATATGAATAGCTTGTATTAAAGATATCACCTTGCTTTGTTTTGATAGTTTTAATTTTAGGCAGACAAGAAACAAATAAGAGTATGATACATAAAAAAAGAACCCCGATTATCCGAGCAATTAGTGAGCCTATAACTCCTATCGCAATGACGATTCCTGTAAATATTTTCCTTAATATACTCATATTTTTTTACTCATAAACATTGGTTGTAGTATAATTATACCATTTTATCTCGCTATATACAAATGTTATTAAACGAAATATTTTGTCATCCTTGCAAAAACAGATAAAATAAGGTAAAATATAAGGGTATGAATAAAAAGTTACCTGTAGCATTGACAATAGCTGGAAGTGATAGTGGCGGTGGTGCCGGTATCCAAGCGGATTTAAAGACCTTTTCCGCGCACTTAGTGTATGGCGCATCAGTAATAACCGCGATTACCGCGCAAAATACCATGGCTGTGACTGCGGTATTTGATTTACCGGCGGAAATAGTGGGAAAACAGTTGGAGACTGTGCTCTCCGATATTGCCGTTGACTCAGTAAAGATAGGAATGCTATCAAACGCAGATATTATAAAAACCGTTGCCGGTATTTTAAAAGAATACAATGTTAAAAATATAGTACTTGACCCGGTAATGGTCGCAAAGAGCGGCGATGCTCTTTTGCAGGAGTCGGCGATAAGCGCGCTTATTGAGCATTTAATTCCAATATCAACCCTTGTAACGCCCAATATACCTGAGCTTGGAGCAATATTAGGGATTGGTAAAGTAAGCGAACAGCGGGAAGATTTAGTTGCTTACGCTCGTGAAATAATAGCTATGGATGCAAAAAATGTATTGGTTAAAGGTGGACATCTCTCAGGTAATGAACTGACCGATATTCTCGTGTGCAAGGACGCGATATATGAATACTCAAAAGAGCGCATTCACACCAACAACACGCACGGAACCGGCTGTACTCTGTCGTCAGCCATAGCCGCAAATATCGCGTTGGGGCGAGGGCTCAACGATGCAGTGAAAAAGGCTACAGAGTGGCTTTATGGTGCCATACGACATCATGTAATGGTGGGGCAGGGGAATAATCCCGTCAATCACCTATATCAACTGAAAAAATATTAAATAACACTAATTCTGAAATGGGAAATTAAACGTGCCTCCACCATTTCTAAAGCTAAAGTTGTTGTTAAGAACTATGCCGAAGCTTATGCCATTATTTAGGGTGTTGTATTTTAGCGTGTAACTCATAACATAATCAGAGTAGACGAGTCCTATTTCTCGTGAGACATCTTTATTTACGGATGGCGAATAGCTGTATGCAGCATTGACGCTAAGTCGTGTCCCCAGCTTATTTTTAAGCTTGTAATCCCCTTCAAACCTCAGCAAGTCTTCTATGAATAGCTTGTCGAACATAAATGGGGTATCGCCGGTTTGGTCATACATTGTGTATGATGTGCCCAGATATAGTTGTTTTTTGACATCAGTTCCAAGTTTTGCGCCATATATTGTGGTAAACGTGTTTTCGTTTGCTCTATCATAATTTGCGTATCTTGCGCCACCGTACAGTGATAGATTTAGGCCATCATTTATTAGACCTATATCCTTTGTTTTTACATTTAAGATGCCATACAACATATTATCTTTTGTGCCTGACAAGTTTTCATAAAATGTTCCGCCGCCCAAGCTTATATCGGTATATACAGTGTCGAATAATTTTATTTTTTCTGCATTTTTGACGTTTAATACCGGTGTTCGATTAACTTTTAGCTTTGCGAAATTGTAATCATCGTAAATCTCACCGGTCATCCATTGATTGCCGGTATCATATTCAGCGGAAGACTCAATAAGTGATACTTTAATGGGGGTATTGCTTACTTTGTTATAATAGTCAAGGCTAAGCAGCCAGTCAAAGGACATCTTCGTGCTATATCCTAAATGATGGTGTAGACGGAGGTTATCAGTTATGTTAAGATCATCTTTATAGTTTATTATGAGCCCTCTTCTACCTCTATAATTTATTTCCGGAGTTTCAACAAAATCAAAGAATGATTCTGTGTTCGTGCTTTTTTTGCTATATTTGTTTAAACTGGCGACATTCATTCCGAAAATGGATAATTTCATTTTAGATGCTGTCGTTACTCCATCGCCGGTGATAGAAAATGAATTAGCTTTGAGCTTTAAGTGTGTAATGCCATTACCTTCACCATTATATGTTTTTGTTGAAAAATTATCAACTAACAATATGTTCTCATCATCTACTGCGTTTGCGTTATAGTAAAATGAGTTCGCAGTGGCAAGCATATTTAGTATGGGTGGCGAGTTTTCTGTATAAATCAATGGAAACTCTATCTCTATGGGGCTATCAGTTTTTAAAACAGTCATATTATCTGTTATAAAAAGTTTGTCTGTTCGTATTTTTACTGTTCCATTTACATACTCATTTGAAACATTTTTTATTTGTAATAATATGTTGCCGGTGAGTTCAAGGTTTTTATCGCCTTCACTGAAATATGACTTTAAATAGTCTGAAGATACGGATATATTACCAAATGTCAGTTTGTTACGCTCAACAACACCACTATCGTTGGCTGTCTCTTCTTTGTCCTCAATTTCTGAGTCTTCTTGTAAGGTGTCAATTGCAATATTCTCCATTATAGGAGTTGACTGAATGTCTGCTTCTTGGTTTGCAAGCGCAAACATAGTGAAAATAGTTAACATAAACAATAAAATAATGTAACGCATTTTTATATTATTCCCCAATTTTTACTTTTTTACTCTAAATTTAAAAAATCATTTTCATTTGCTGACACAATAGCGGTAATGCTGTTTGTGTTTATACTTTGAGCTGTTGTCAAAACCTCTTCAGGTGTAACTTTTTCCATCTGCTTATAAAGGTTGTTGACGAAATTTATGTCAAACCCAAGCGCTAAACCATTAGTGCTCATAGCTGCTACGCTAGCGTTTGTTTGACTCGCTATAAGCTGTGCTGCGATAAGACGATTCTTCACCCGTTCAAGCTCATCATTCGGCACGAGATGATCTTGCATACGTTTAATTTCGTTTTCAAATCCTTGCCTAACCTTTGGTATGTTTTGTGGAGTTGTGCTTATAGACACCAAAAATTGTCCTGCTTCTTGATACGGAATATATTGTGCAGATACGCCGTATGCCAGTCCTTGTGCATCACGAAGCTCTAAAAACAGGCGTGATGTAAGACTATTTCCACCTAAAATATTAGCAAAGACTGTCATCGCTGCTTGTTTTTCATCCCCACGTTTTATCGTTTGCCATGCCGTTGTATAGTGTGCCTGGTTCGCTCTTGGTAATATTTTTGTAACAGTGGCATCTTTTGTTATAGGTTGGGTGGAATGCGCTTTTAAAATATTTTCTTTGTTTTCAAACTTTCCGAAGTTAGATTCCATTTCTGCAACCAGATGCTCTTTATTTACATTTCTCACATCGCAAACCACAACTATTGTTAAATTTTTCGGTGTGATAATATTAAAGTATTCTTGGGAAATATTTTCTTTGTTCAAGTTGGAAATCTTCTCAGCCAGAACAGAGTTTGTGTATCCGTATGTATGCCCCTTGAAAAACTCGCGATTAAGTATGTCTGAAACCAATTCTGCCGGCATATCGAGCGAATAGGTGAGCTCACCCATAATAAGTGGTATTTCTTCATCAAAACGGTCAAATGTAGGGTGGAAGAGAATCTCTTGTAGTATATTTATTGCGGTGTCAAATCTATCATTTAACGCTATGCATTTTATTTGCGAATAATCTGCAGAAAAGGTGTGAGAGATTGAGAGAGCATTTTCGTCTATAGTCTGCGCCAACTCTTTTTGTGGATACTTTTTTGTTCCTTTTAATGTTAGCCGAGCAGCAACACGTAAATCTCCCGGAATATACTCATTTCGTATGCCACCCTTGACAGATATATTTATTGCCAAACGTGGAGTTTGAGGTTTGTCAATAATGTATAGATTCACACCATTTTTAAGCGTTATAAATTCGTATACTATCATGATACAACACTCTCACTATTTGTTATAATTATTTTGGAAAAATCAACTATACCCAAATACTCTTTAATTATGCTATTTATGTATTCAGTTTCAATACATTCAAGTGTTTCCAGATATTTTGCGTAATATTCAACGCTTCCACTTATAGCAAATGAGTAGACAAACTCGTTAGCTAAGTTTTGTGCAGTTTCAGTATCAGCTGCGAATGAACTTTTAATTCTGGTTTTACATTTTCTAACTTCTGCGTCGGTTAATGGGTCATCTGTAAAAAGCTTGATCATTTCACGTTTAAAGAGTTCTTCTGCCTCGTCTCTCTTTAACGGATTTATAAGTGCTACACAGAGGAAAGAGCCGGAGTCGCGGCAACTTACAGCGCCGGACATTATGTCTATGAATGGGCTGTCTGTGATATCCTCTATCAACCGTTGGATAAGCCGACTGCTCCTCCCATCACCTAAACAAAATGAGATTATATCACCGGCAACAGTTGCTTTTATATCTTTTGAAGGCATTGTTTTAATGCCCCATAAAATGTAATCCTGCGCCACTTCCTGTTCCACTATTTTTGTAGTTGAGTTATGTTCTGCTAACATTTCATAAGCAGGCGGCATTGTTGGGTTGTTTTCAGGGTACCTATCATTGTGCGCACGTGTTAATTCTTTGTCTACAAGCGTTATTACATCATTTGTGTCAAGGTCAGACACGACAACGGTTATCATATATTCTGGTGAGTACCATTTTTTGTAATAGTCTAAAATTTCATCCCTAGTTATTGTAGCTATATTTTTTATGCTCCCGATGATGCTTCTGCTATATGGATGCCCGGCATAGATAAGCTCAAAGAGGTGCTTTTGCCCAACAGACATAGGGTTATCTAACCCCATCTTAATCTCTTCTACAACTACTGAGCGTTCGCGTGTAATACTCATAAGATTTTCTTCGGTAATCTCATCGTCTTTTTTTAATTTATTGCCAATCTCGTCTTCAGGCAGTGTTGCATTAAAAAGCATATCAAAATGCATCTTTAATGCAATATCAGCAGATTTCGTTGGCAGAGTTATATGGTATTGAGTGTAGTCTTTACTCGTTCCGGCATTTATAATAGCGCCATAACTCTCTAAAATTTTATCAATCTCCGATGGACCATAATTGTCAGTGCCTTTGAAGAGTAGGTGCTCTAAAAAGTGCGATACTCCGTTATTACTATCACTTTCATTTATTGAGCCAGTCAGCACAAGTGTTTGCAAACGTGTCACAGCGGCAGCCTCTTTTTTAATGGCTACAATTTGATGTCCATCATGGCGGATAGCATGTAATGCCGGCTCTAAAACATATGGGAGATTAATTTTATTTATTTGCTTTATCATATATTCCTATATATTTTAATCCATTTTGCATTATTTTACAAGTAGGTACATGGAAAATATAGCATAACATTTACTGTTTTCTTATAAGTTTTAGTAAAAAATATGGATAAACCGTTAATTATGCTGTAACTATCTGTAAGTATCTGTTTGATTGTTAAGTAAAAGCACTTGATTTTTTACATATATAACTGTATAATTATATATGTAAAATAATGCATTGAAGATGAAGAAAAATTATGAGGAAAGAAAACTTTTTGCTGGCTGTAGATACTATTTTGCCGCTAATAACTGTCGATACTGTAGTTGTCGGTACAGGGGCGGCAAGTTTGAATGCCGCTATACTACTTAAAAAAAGGGATGCTGACGTGTTGGTTGTTTCTGAAAAAATAGGATTCGGCACTTCAGCAAACACCGGAAGTGACAAACAAACTTACTATAAACTTGCGATAACCTCAAATGATACTGATAATATTCTAGATATGGCACACTCTCTTTATGACGGTGGAGCTATGCATGGAGATATCGCTTTGATAGAATCTGCACTATCTTCGCAAGCGTTTTATAACCTTGTTTCGTTAGGTGTGAACTTTCCAAAGAATAAATTTGGGGAGTTTGTCGGGTATAAAACTGACCATGACCCAAAATCACGCGCTACATCCATTGGTCCAAAAACTTCAATTAAGATGGTTGAAGTTATGCTAAAAGAGGCAAAGCGTTTAGGCATCGATTTTCTTGACGATACAGATGTTATTTCAATCATAACTGATAATGACAGGGCGATAGGGCTTATTTGCATCGATAAGACTAAAATAGCAAATAAAAATTATGGACTTTTTATCATCAGAGCTGAAAATATCATTTATGGCACAGGTGGGCCTGCAGCTATTTATGCTGATAGTGTTTATCCACACTCACAAACCGGCTCTACCGGAATTGCACTTGCAGCAGGAGTTGGTGCACAAAACCTTACAGAATGGCAGTATGGTGTAGCATCAACAAAATTTCGCTGGAATCTTTCAGGAAGTTATCAGCAGGTGTTGCCAACTTATTTTTCTGTGAGCCATGATGGTGGAGACAAAGACTATTTTCTTAACAGGTGCTTTTCGTCTAAAAATGAGCTGTACAGCGCAATATTCTTAAAAGGGTACCAGTGGCCCTTTGACCCGAAAAAGACATCTTGTGGCGGTTCGTCAATAATCGACCTAGCCATTTACCATGAGCAGATGGCGCTTGGGAAAGACGTATACATTGATTTTACAGAAAACCCAACCTTTAAGGATGAAGCATTTTGTTTAGATGATTTACCGCCATTGGTTTTGGAGTACTGGAATAATTCCGGGGCTATTGCCGAAAAGCCATTTGAACGTTTGAAGCTGATGAATGCGAAATCAATTGAGGTTTACGCGGAAAATGGCATAGATTTGACCAATGAACCTGTAGCAATAAGCATTTGTGCACAACATAATAATGGCGGGCTGATTGGCGATATCTGGTGGCAATCTCCAACACTGAAAAATTTCTTTCCGATAGGTGAGGTGAACGGAACTCACGGAGTTTACCGTCCCGGTGGGAGTGCGCTTAACTCCGGACAGTGTGGTGGTTTTAGAGTTGCTGAATATATCTTAAAGCAGGGTGGGGGCGTAAGAAATTTGTCGGAAAATATTGATGCTGTAAAGGAACAGGTGCTCTCAGAACTTGAGTTTATAGAAAAACTGACAAAAAATTCGTCAAACAGGAAAGTTGTCGCGAAAAGAAAAGAATATCAACGTAAAATGAGTGACTGCGCAGGGTTTGTGCGCAAATATGAAGAAATCTCAGCGTTTATTGAGTATATACAAGAGGAGCTACGAGATTTTGCGAAAAATAATGCTGTTGTCTTGCCAAATGATATTATTCATGCATTTAAAAATAGGGATATTTTGATAACGCAACTCGTTTATTTGAGCGCAATGAAAAAATACGTGGAGCTTGGCGGTGTAAGCCGTGGATCTTTTTTGCTGGATACGAATACTAAATCTGTTGATGACCCGCTTAAAGATAAAATTCTTGAGTGTAAATATGATAAAAAGACTTCTTCTGTTTCGTTTAATATAGTGCAGTGCCGTGAGATTCCTAAAACTGAAAACTGGTTTGAAAAAGTATGGAACGAGAATGTTTGGAGCAATTTTTAAGGATAATTTAAGATGAAATACTTCACATTAAATGACAGTACGAATAAGATAGATATGTCAAAGATATCTTTTGGTGCGGGGATTTTTGATAACTACAGCAAGCGTGATGATTATTTCCGTCTGCTTGATATCTATTTTGAAAAAGGCGGAAATGTTATAGATACCGCGCGTGTTTATTGCGACTGGTGTGAAAGTGGTAAAGACACGAGTGAAAAAATAGTTGGCGAATGGATCAAATATAGCGGTATTGAGCGTAAAAATATAATTGTAGTGACAAAGTGCGCGCACCCACCACTTGATGATATGTTTAAAAACAGATTAACTAAAAAAGAGATAAACAGCGATATTGACAGAAGTTTAGAGTTACTGGGACTGGATAGTGTTGATATATTATTTCTTCATCGCGATAATGCTGATGCTCTGCTGGATGAGGTGATTGATACACTTGACGAGGTTAAAAGTATTGGTAAAACTAAATTTATCGGCGCTTCTAACTGGACTGCTGAGCGTATAAAGCAGGCGAATAATTATGCTCTAACAGCAAATAAAACTCCATTTTCCATAAGTCAAATAAGTTATTCACTAGCAGTAACAACACCAAAGGAGTGTGGAGATGAAACCCTTGTATGTATGAATAATAAAGAATACAGTTTTTACAAATCAAATAACTTTCCGGTTATGGCATTCGCATCTCAAGGTAAAGGTTTTTTCTCAAAATACCTGGCGATGGATGAACTTACAAAAAAGATACAGTCAAGATTTTATAGTGAACAAAATTTACAAAGGGCAGAGGTGGTAAAGAGATTATGTGAAGAAAAAGGTGCCTCACCTGCTGCCGTTGCGTTAGCTTTTATAACATCGCAACCTATGCCGACAAGTGCCATAATAGGAATGAGCAGCGCTGAACAACTACTTGATTCACTCTCTATACCAGACTTAGAGCTTACAATATCGGATATCAGGCGGCTGGATATTTAGTAATGTTTTAAAATAAGTATGACTGGTGCCGAAGAAAGGACTTGAACCTTCACGGAGTTAACCTCCACATGGACCTGAACCATGCGCGTCTGCCATTTCGCCACTTCGGCCGGAAAGAAATAACTCTTATATGATACAGTTTTTCGAGTTTTTTGTCAAGGCTTATTGTATTAGAATTGTATGTTTTTTAGATTAATTCTTCACGCCTTGCATCATGAAATGTTAAATAACAGTTTCTACCCTTCAATTTGGCTGCATAGAGAGCGCTGTCAGCATTTTTGATGAATTGGTAGATACAAAACTCAGTATTGCACGAGGGAATTCCTGAATATATGCCTTGTGTTATAGTAACTATTTTTTCCGGTCTATCGCTCTCTTCATGCGGGATGTTTAAGTTTCGGACTGCATTTTGAATATCATTTGCGACTGATACTGCGCCCTCATTGTCAGTATCCGGCAACATTATAATAAACTCATCTCCACCGTAACGAAATGCCAAATCCAAAGAGCGGCGAGCACCGGATTTTATAATTTTAGCAACTTTTGCTATTATATAATCACCCTCCTGATGCTTGTATTTGTCATTGAACTTTTTGAAATAGTCAATATCAATCATTATCATTGAGAGTGGTTTTTTGTAGCGTATGCAATCTCCGACAATTTTGGCGGAAATATGGTTGAAATATGTGCGATTGTATAGTTTTGTGAGCTCATCCGTATATGCCGATTCACGGTAAACCTTGACGTATTTGGAGTAAATAATGACTACTATCGCACATAAAATAAGACTAGGAACTATAAACAAAAGAGTTATTAAAAAAGTCATCCTGTTCGTATAGAAGCTCAAGCTATCAATTTTAGCATCCACACCGAGCATTCCGACAAAAGTGCCGCTTGTTGTATAGACCGGCGATACTCCGGAAACGTAATCACCTCCCTTATCTTTGTAAAAGAAGTATCCTGTTGCCTCATCACTGTAATATTTGCTTAAGTCAGCCTTTTTATAGGAATACCGGTTTATATTATCATAATACTGTTCATTATCTTGCGACAGAGCAAACTCCTTTTCATTTACAATAATATTGCAAAGAAGAATGGTGTCAAGCGGTGTTCCTATTGGTGCACTGAAAACATCACGGTTTTCCTCTGTCACTTTATACGGAGAGTTGTCAAGTTCTGCGATTATATATGCATGCCTTATTTCAGAAAATCCTGCTGCATTTTCTGTTTTAAAGCTGTTTTGCAATCTTAGATTAACAGGGTTTTTTGGAAGTTTATCATAACTAATAGACTTCAATTCAGCAAACTCTTTATCGTTCATACTTAAATTATTGGCGGCAATAACTGATAACCCCATAGCTTTTGAACCTAAAATTTTATAATATTCTTCAGATGTTGTCTGTTTGCTAAAGCGTATTATAGAGATACCCAGAGCCAAGAACACGAAAAACAGCGCAATTAGTAGTACAAAAATTTTTCGTGATTGATTTGCAAACGGGCTTTTATTTTTTATGGGTATTTTATCAGTATTCATGAGAGTTATCGCCCGACCACCATCTTTGCTATATCAGTAAATCGTTTGAGTCTGTCTATTTCTCCCTCAACGGTTTCAATATCTTTGAGGTGAATGTGGCAGAAGTTATGTTCCATTTTAGCAACACTATCAGAGAGAATATTCTTGATTTTATCTTCATCAAACCCACAACAGATAACGTCAGCAGGGTTTGGTCTATAGCTCATTGCATAGTCAGTTCCTATCTGCTCTGCGCATTTTGCCACATCTGCTCTAGGGGATATAGCTATAGATCTTAGATTTTTTGCCTTTCTTAACATATCAATCTTTTTAGTTAAATCTTCACAGCAACCGTAAGACAGAGCTCCCCATTCAGCCATTATAGGCAATTGATATTGGAATAGAAACTCGTCATGCATTTCGGGAGATATGAGGGCAAACTCTTGCGCTGCGCAAAAATACCATAAATCTTTTCTTTTAAAAGTTTTATCAGACGGGGTAGGGTCTTTAAGCTCATCGCAATATGGAGTTTCTTGGGTCGTATATGAACAGAACGAAAAATCTCCATCTGCCTCTGCTTTATCATGTTGTGCCTTTATGTGTTTTCCCATAAATTCACAAAGCGCATGAAGATTTTCAGGATCCTCGTACATATCTATCATAATTTGCTCAAGTCCGCGCATTTTGCATAAATCTGTAGCTATATCTCCGGAAAAATGCATAAAAACAGGCATACGGTTTACATATATAGGGATTATATCACCTATAAGTGAGGCAGTTTTTTCATAGCTTTCAGCTGTCTTTTCCTCATCGATATAATGGTCAACAGGCTTTACTTCCTCTAGAAAATTTGTTAAGTCCTTTAGTGGTGCGCCATAATGTAGAGCGCCACCGGTTTCAACATCGCCTTGGAGATTTAAGTCTAGTCCCCAAATCCTGCCATTATCCGGACAGTTTTTAGCACCAACAACATACCAAGGCTCTAAAATGGTATCATCTCCCACTTCGTCATGGAGGAGTGACATCTTTAAGCTTCGCTCAATATTTTTGCAAAATTGGTCTTCACATTCCATTTTATTATCTGCAAAAACCTCTTTACACCAAACATTCCACATCCCATAGTCTGCTAAGATAGGAGTTTCATGAGAACGTCCGGATAGATGTGCACGCCACAAATCACGTTTGTTCCCTTCTTTTGCGTCACAGGCTATTTCCATATACTTATACGCTAATGAGCGTAATATATCTTTATCAGTTGTTTTAAACATAGTTATAATATTGTACATCTATTTAGCAAAAATTGCAAGGGCTTTAGATAAAAAAAGAGCGATATTTTTCATTTAAATATCGCTCTTTTTATAATTTGGGTTGTTTTTAAAATGGGAATAGCATACTGTCCGGCATTTCATTACCAATGTCTGTATCTTTATCTCCAACAAGTGTGTGTATTTCTCCCCAAAGTGATGGGTTCAATCTTGATTCTGATGGTATATCAGAGATAACGGTCTGGGTCTTTCCTGACCAGTATTGTCTGCCTATAGTTCTCATGCCATTAGCGTCACCATTTAAGATTCCAAAATCACCACGCAATATTGAGAATGGTTTTGGTGCAGAGAATCCCAATGATTTCCATGGTATGGCTATCTCAATGTGCCACATATCAGCAGGGCGCATAACACTGTACTGTATTGTTCGAGCCGACTCTTTTTGATAAACAGTCTCGCGTCCAATGCCGATCTTTGCGTCTTTGATTACTTCTACACGGTCCATCCAAACACGCCCAACAGGTGAGCTAAACTCTTTTTGTGTCTCGGTCGGAGCTGTGGGGTCAACAGGTTTGTACAAAACAGCTGTAGGTTTTCCGTCAATAACACTTATAAGTATTCTAATATCCCCAAGTACCGGCTGTGTTCTGTTCGGGTCTGCATCAGGGTTTAACCCAAGCGTGAACTCAGCAGCTTCTCCACTCTTGAATAACATCAAGGGGTCAGCGCTTGAGTTTTTCAAGTTTCCAACTGAACGAATGGCAAGATAAAGATTTTCAGCATCATACGCAACAGCCCCTTCAGCTGTGATAGTTTCCGTATTAAGATTCAGCCCGTACTCTATTTTTCGGTTTATAGTGGAAAAGATATCCGGCCATTCATCAAACCCACCTGAGATATTAGCTTGACTTGACACGAGTGGCATTCTTGCTATTTTAACTTCTGTTTGCGAGTGTTGAATAGCACTCATCTGGTCTTTCCATTCTGCTGTTTTCGTTAAATCCTTATCAGTAATATTGATTTTTCCTTCCATACGGATAATGCTCTCAAAGCCGTCAATCTTCAGCACGCTCATATGGTTATGTCCGGCGATAGCATACACTTGTTTATCATCAGGTGCAGCAACATGACCTTGATAATGTTCTTGTCCTACGCGAAGATCGTTAAGGTTAGTCTTTCCATTTTCCCACTCAGGAACATTCCATTGCAATTGTCCATAACCTATAGGTCCGCCAACAATACACCCAAGGAACATGCCGTCTGCCGTATAAACATAGAACTCACCGCAGTCACTATTTGTAACATAGTATTCTTCGCCATAAGATTTAAAGTGAGCTATTGGGCTATGCTCTTGCTGTCTCACACCTGCCGGTCTGTTTTGTCCCCAAGGAGCGTTATAAAATCCGCCGTGTACAGCGTATCTGTTATACCAATCCCAAACCGTTTCTTGACCATTTTCCTTTATAAGTCTTGTGCCGACAGTAAAAATACGGCCGTCAGCATCACCAATTATTCCTGTTGACGGTGCTGAACCATAGTTATAATCTTGTACAAATGTATTGTAGACCTCAAAATTATTTAAATCATACTGTACAATCCCCGTATTTTTATCAAAAGATTTGGGTTTTGTTCGTGCTCCGGCATAATATAAGGTCATATCCTCACCAATGTTAAATCTCCCATTGTGCGGTAAGGAAACACCGTTTTTGTCTTTCATACTTGCAAAAGAGGTGTACTGCACTTCTTCAATCTGCGCTTTTCCGTCAGCGTTATTGTCTGACCACAATATTATAGTTGTTACAGAATCTTCGGTCGCAAATTTTTTAACAATTTCCGGATTATCAGAATTCATAGCAAACCAGTCTTCAAGTTTTCCAAAAAAGAGCACTGGGATTGCTTTATTATCTTTTTCAAAGACCAGGTTTACCCCCGGCTGTATTGATCCAGCATAGAGACCGGTTGTTAAATATCTAAAACCTTCGTAGTAAAGGGTTATCTCCACAGGTATGCCGAGCAGTGAGGTGAGTTCCCAATTGTATTTATCCCAATCAAGGGTAAACTTCATGCCTTGGTAATACAAATGATTTCTATCCTTGGTATCCATATACCCGCCTCCGCCATATTGTGTTGGACCGAGGAATGATTTTTCGGCAACGCCATTCTGGTTGAAAATTTGGAAACGTTTTGGGGTATACGTATAATCAGCGACCCATATTTTATTATTCTTATCAACAGCGATACCTGCAGGGTTAACCAAATAATGTGGATCCCATGCTCCCGGCTTTGGACCTCCCGGTTTGCCTATTGTCTTTACAAACTTACCGGACTTATCATACACTTTGATAATCTGCTGTCCTGCCCCGTTATCTGTCACATAAAAATTACCGGCATTATCTATTGCCAGTCCATAAGCACTAACAAATTCGTCGGAATTGACAATTATTTTACTGCCTGTACCATCTAAAGGCACAGTCACGATATTTCCATCTGATATTGCGTAAAGCTTGTTATCCGGACCGAACTGTACTGCTATTGGATTAGTAAGAGGAATATTGTTCGTAATAACCATCTGTGACTCATTATCATCTGCACTTGGCATGGTAAATTCAACTATACGTTGCGGCATTTCTGTTGCAAGACCTTTAGGATCACTCCCCATATATTTGAGTGCTATAATACGGCTGAATCCTGAATAATATCCCGGTTCAGCTCTATCAAAAGCTCTGTAACTGCATGAATCAAGCAATCTTATGCGAAGAGCTTTTGTAGTGACAAGTTCGCCAAAATCTACATTCAAAATATCTGCTTTATCATTTTCAAAATTTGTGACATGTCGCCACATGGAGTCGTTTTCCAGAGTAGCTTCAGGATCAATACCTGCCGGACCAACAAATTGATCAACTGCAAATTTTACCGGAGTCCACTGTTTAGTGCTTACCGGTGGGTCAAAGAGCATGAGTCCGCGTAGCTCTTTCTGCTCTTCCTGCCAGACGATGGCTATAGCACCATTGATATGTTGATTAAACGGATAGTCAGTTGTTATAGTTATACCATTTGTGTTATTAGTCTTTGCGCCGTGTGTGCCTACCAATTTAGCATCAGCTTCAACATTGGTAAATCTTCTGGCTGTCACAAGCGAATATTTTAAGCGATCAGTCTGGTAACGAAGCGCAGCAGTTTTGTAACCTCCTTCGGGAGCTAAAACAATGCCTACATTTCCTGCGCGACCTATTACTTTAAGTTCATCCCATGCTTCTTCTAAGTTTGGACCAAGCATTCCGCCACCATCGCCGAAAATGTCACCCAACATTCCTACGCTAGGCATATCAACTTCAAAGAAATCTGCCATGGTATACTGTTCTTTTAGTTTGAAAACCCGTATGCTCGCATCGGGAACTATTATAGTACCTATGGTCTGAGGTGTTTTAAAAGCATTAATAAGTGAACCAGATAGCTGACCGGCTTTAGGGGCATCTCCAAACACTGATTGTTTTTCATGTGGTATAGGGTAATTTGCCATGGTAGGAGTATCACTAGGCGTCTTTTCTGTAAAGAACGTTGAGTAGTATTTCATCAACTCGTCATACTCACCCCATGCATAATTTTTATCTTCACGTTGCTTACGACTTCCGCCTCCCTTTTTTAAGAAAACATAGGGTTGTGACATATCAGGGTCCATATCATTAGATGAGAATGCTGAGCGTAACCAAGACGGTTCAGGAGCATTAATGGCGACATACATTTTATCACCGTTTACAGCAATGCCATTTGGTCCGGAGTCAATAATACCTTCAGTTACAGCCCAAGGAAATCCTGGTAGCGATGGGTTAGGGGACTTGAAAATCATACGGTTTTTATAGCTGTCAGTTGAGTCTATCCTAAATATACCTTGCGTTGTCAACGCATAACCAAATCTCTCGTCAGCAGTTATGGCATGAGGACCGTCAAAGCCGAATATAAACCCACTTCCCCAAAGTTTATTTCCTTCAAGGTCTGTAGCTATCATTGAGTCACCACTTTCAGCGCAGGGGCTGATAATCCACATTTTATTATCAAATGTGGCTACAGAGATACCCGGAGCATGGTCAGCGAGCCAACCGCCACCCCCTTGTGCAGGTGCCGGAGCATTCCACGCCGGAACGCCGGCATTATAAGCGGTCATCATATAAGTTATATTGAACTCAGGTCTAGTTATACCTTTCCACGTGTACTCGCCCGGAGGAATGATACCGTCATTCTCGTCTGTTAAATCCCATCCTTCGCTCGCTTTTCCTTTGTCGCGCGCAGTTTCAGAGATAAGGCGTTTGACCAATTTATTTTCTTTGTCATAGATGTTGATTGCGACAAACCCATCTTGTGGCATCTCATAATTTATCGCAAACGGTAGTTTGGGCATAAGAGCCGGCGAATTTTTACCGTTTTCAAGAGCTATGAGCGGTATAATATGTGTCATTCTGCTTCCGACAACTCTAAGTCCCTTTGTAACTAATGGATCATCAGGGGAGTACGATGCCGTTTTCCCCATAACTCCGATTCTTGCCGGTGTCCAGCTGGCATCATCTTTAACTACTGCTTCAGGGGCAGATTTTATGTTTGGTCTTAATGCTGAAACCGTAATAGAAGTTGTGTTTTGTGCAAAGACAACTATGCCTGCAATGTTTTCATCATTTCTAAAACCTATGGTTGCAGTTCCTGTCTGTGTTCCCAGTATGCGCCCAACATCTGCACCATTGTAATACCTTTCCGCTAAGCAGAAAGCTTCACCGAATGTACTTTTTCGCCCTTCGTCAAAGAGACCGAGGTAATTTCTGCCCAAGCTCTCAGCACTTATATCGGAAAAGCGTATGGCCCGTGTGTTTATGGGGATAGGCAGATATTTTACCATTCCCGCAGGTAGCAAAACCCATTGGTTGTTATCATTTGGGTCACAGGGGAATGCGGCATCGCTCTTTAAGATGCTTACAAATTTGCCGTCAAGCTCTTTTAATGGTATTTTTTCAGTACCAAGGTATTGTGGCGTAATCAGTGTCCCGATAGTAACAGGTTTATTAAAGGATATGACAAAATGCCTTTTGCTACCCTTCACTTGCTCGGTAACCCAATTTTGGCCATTATCTTCAAGTCCGAATATGCCGGTCAATTGGTCGATATTTGGTCTTTCTATAAGATTGCCGTTCACGAAAAATCCGCTGTTTTGCGTATCAAAATCGGCTTTTTGTATTGACTGTCTCACTTCACCGGCAAATGCTAGAAGTGACAACGACAACAATATAGCGAAAAGAGTGATGATTTTATACATTCTAGGCATCATTGTTATTTATTCCTTAATCTCTTTTAGTTGGACATACTGAGTGCCCGGGTAAGAAAACAGATACGGAAATTCTTCCTTGTTTTCAACAGTAATTTTTATGTCCTTGTTATCATCTTCGGCCTTTGTTCCTTTGCCCGGTATATTCGGGAATATATGGCCATGTATATTTCTTTGAAGCTCTACTTTTGGATAATATTTGCTTACGCCTTTCCCAACTTCAATAGGGATTCGTATAGTCATTCCATTATTCAAATCATACCAGTCATACCATCTAAAACAAGTTCCGCCGTCGCGTACTTCATTAGGCTGGATACTCAAATTATTTACATTGACTTTATTGTTTGGCATATAAATGTAGATGTTATACCTTGCGCGTGATTGCACACGAATGACTGCATACCCCCAATCTTCGCCAGCTTTTTCCCAGCTTCTGTTTATGACAACAGAGTCGGGCAGATTCACCTTCTTATCTTCTTCAGCACTGACACGATACCAATAATCTCCGGCATGACCGGCAAGAGTTGTGGTATAAGCATTGCCTTCTGCTTTCATATCATTTGGCACGCCTGTAAGTGGATGCTTTATCTCCATAGTAATTTTCGCCTTGAACAATTTCCCTTCAGGGAGATATTTAGGTCTTATTAAAAGTGAATAATTATATTGGAGATCTACATTTGAGCGTGCATCAACACTTATGCTGTCAGATATATAGAATCTATCTATGTGTGGATAAATATCCAAAAACATACTCTCTTCGCCAACTTCGTTTTGCGCTTGTCGTACGACATCCCAGTCGGGATGTCCTTTATCAATAAGTCTAAAGAGCATTTCTCGTGCTGCTTGTACCTCACCTGCAGCTTTTAATCTTCTGGCACCATCAAGTATTCCCCAATGTATCTCTCCCCAGCCCCAATTTAACGGTTCGTAATAGAGTGGGGTAAGGTATGCTTCTTTTGCAGCTTCAAAATTTTTAAGTTCAGTATAACATAGCCCTATACGTATATAGTCCAACGCTCGCCAGTCATTATTATTCTCATGAACTTTTGTGTGCATCTTAAAGATGTCTATAGCTTTTGTATAGTTTTGAAGATGTCTCGACCATTCTGCCGCATGCCAGATGGCTTCATGCTCCATGTTACTGCCCGGGTATTTTTGGTGTGCAGTAACCAAAATATCTATAGCGGCCTGTTTATTTCCTTCGCGGTCTAAGAAGTTACCTCTGTACCATACTGCTCGAGAAGCCCTGTTTATATCCTCAGTCTTATATTTGTTTTCCCAATTTGTACACGCTTCTATACCTTTGGCTAAAGCATTTTTATATTTTTCTTCATTAGGTCTATGATACTTGTAAGTTTCGTATGCGCGCCACCAACAGTCTAAAGCCATTGAGTGATCCGGGTGTTCAGTTGCTAAGTTTACCATTAGTACTGCCGCGTCATCATAGTTACGCGCACCCCATGTGGCCTCAGCTATTTGCCATTGCATATCCGGGGTGATTACGCTCCCATAGCCACCTTCATCATCGTCCTCAAATTGCGCGAATACCGGCAAAATAAATAATGACAAAACAAGTAATAATAATGCTTTTTTCATACCAATACTCCGTTAGGTTAGTTTAGACCCGGTAAGCTGACTTCCATATCCGGAAGTTCGTCGTCTCCGATTTCCTCAACAGGTTTTTCTTCAACCGGTTTTGCTTTTAGTGGTGGCGGCTCATCTGTAGGTTTTGGACTGGCAATGCTCGTTCCACCACTTATAGCTCCGGTAATAATGTTTATAGTTGACGCATCAATCTTAGCACTTGCACCTGCACGTTTTTCAACAGCGCCGGCTTGTCCTTTTTTTATTGCGTATAGTATAACATTTGCTCCCATTTGGTACTGTGCTTTAAAATATTCACTACTTGAAGATTCATGCTGCTTATACAACTGAGCAAAGTTTCCTCTAGTATAGAAAACGACATATCTATTACCCTTTTGTATGCCATAGTTTGTTGCGTTTGAGACTAAATTCAATCCAACGCCCGGGTCAGATATTTTAAATTGATAAGTGTTTATCGCATGAGACCTTGGAATTTTTGTCATAGGATTTGAAGGGAAAACTTTACTCATTTGAGCTTTTACGATTTTTTCAATACTATCATCCGAACGGCTGTCTAAGAATAAAAAGCCACCTTTATCAATGTACTTTTTCAATATATCCACTTCATTAGCTGTCAAACTAAAATTTACATCACAGTAAAAATATAAGAAAGAGGGGACACCGCCTTTGCTTAAATATTGTGAATCAATGGATTTCAGATCCATAGGAGTGTCGCGATTAGCTGCGGATAAATCCACCATATTCATAAATTTCAACAGGTTACTTATACCCTCGCTATTACTGTTCCAACTTCCTTCAGAGTGTTTTACACGCATGAAATAAAGTTTTCCATCCTTTTTCCCATCATTGAAGCCCTTTGGCACACCGCCTCCATCAGTACCTCCCGGAAGACCTTTCTGACCTTCACCAGAACCTAAACCTGGTATATCACCTGTATTAATGCCAGCACCTGTAGGCATACCTACCTCTTTATTCTCCATACTATCAGGTATGCCATTTCCGTCACGATCTTCGCCATTAGTTAATGGATTTGGTGCATTGCCGCCGGAAGCTGTGCTACCAGGTTTATACTCTTTATTAGGGTCACCTTTAGCTATTTTAGAAGCATCTTCTTTACTTTTTGCATCGCCAAATTCTTTGTAAAGATTTGTCTCAAACTCTTCAGGTTTCTTCTCAAGTTCTTCAGGTTTTACCGGCTCCGGCGGCATAAAATTAACGTTAATTTTAATCAGCTCATGGGCCTTAGTAACGTTGCCGACAAACCAAAATGCACCCACAATAGCGACGTGAAAAACTGTCGCTATCAATAGGCAATTGAATAGTAGCTTATTAGATCTTATTACGTATAATATTCCGGTGACAATAGCGCTCAGAAATGCTAAGATAGTAAGCACAAGTCCCGGAGATAATTGGTTTGGACTATCAGGTAAAGCCATCTTTTTAACTCCATTTAGTTCTTATTTGCCCGTAGGCGGCTCAAACGCCAATGTTAATTCTACTCCTGTACCGCTAACTTCTTGTAATACCGGCATCAAGCTACCGTACAACAACTCCTTATCTCCTTGAAGTATAAGGATAGTCTTATTTGTGTTTTTATTTAGTAATGATTTTACTCGCGTTCTTACATCGTTTAGTTCTGTCTTTATACCATTTACCGTGATATTGTTGTTCTTATCAATGGCAACTGTTATTTGTGCCGGTGGTTTTGATACATCTTCAATGCGGCTTCCTTTTGGCAATTCGAGCTCCAATGCACTTATTGTAGAGAAAACAGCAGTTACCATGAAGATAATAAGCACAACCAACAGCACGTCAACTAGAGGAACTATATTAATCGCTGCTACAGCTTCGTCTTCATTATGCATGGATGGACCTTCCATCTTATCTGACCTCCTAGTAATTTTTATGTTTTAAGCTTTATTATATTTTTGTTCCAACAACTGCATTATAAGCACCATTCTGTCAGTGCTTTTTCGCTCTAATTCCAAAATATAATCAGCAATCATAGTAGAAAATAGGTTGTATGCCAAAAGGGCAGGGATAGCTGCAAACAAACCCATAGCTGTCGCAATCAATGCCTCAGCAATACCGCCGGCAACAAGGTCTGTGCCCATATTACCTTCTTTTCCAATGGTTTGAAAGGTTTGTATAATACCTATAACAGTACCAAGTAAACCGATAAATGGTGCAGTAGAAGCAATGTTAGCCAGCATTGATAAGTTTGCTCTCATAACAGTTCTTATTGAGCGCATTTCATGAAATACAGCACCGTTCACTTTGTCTTCTATAAAGTCAATCCTGGTCTCGCCTGTAGCTCGTAAAACTTTCCACTGTGCGATGCCCTCGTACAATACCGTACAAAGAGGGTTTGTTTTTCTTTCGGAGTTGTCAATATATTCACTCAGTGTATCAATATTTTTGTTTCTTATTGCTTCATCAATCTCATCTTGGTCGGCCTCTGTATTCGATTTAATTTTACGCAGTACGAGTATACGTTCAATAATCATAGCAATCGATAAAATTGATGCAATGACCAAAATAGCCAAAACCACTTTACCAAATGGTGTGGAGTGAATAACAATCTCTATTAAGTTAAATGATGATCCCATAGTTTTTCTAGTACCTCTTTTTTTATTTTATTTTTTGTTGTTTAATCCTTTTTAGAACGGCTCTGCTTCCAAATGCGGGTGTGCTGCCTTAAGGCGGTCACGGAAACGTGTTGCATAGTTTTTAATATCGCCTTCAGGGTAAACTATTAACAATTTCGTTATGATAGTGTACGCACGCTGTGGTTGATTTCTTTGATCATAACATTGTGCAGCCCAGTACAAGGCATCATCTGCCAACTCATGTTCCGGGAAGTTTTGTTCCAGTTCCAGAAATACCTTACTTGCTGTATCATAATATTGTTTGTCTGTTACACCAACATAATAGTATGCTGTACCTATTCTATACTTTACTGCCTCAAAATCAGGATAATCCGGGAAACGTTCGAGCATTCTATTGTAAATATGCGCAGATTTTATGTAGTCTTTGGTGCTGTAATAATATGTGGCTATTCTCAAAAAGGCATCAGCAACTAACGCATTATTAGGGTACGCGTATATAAGCTGCATAGCTACGTCAATAGCCGGGTCAATTTTACCTTGTTCGTAGTAAAGAGCTAACAATTGGTAGAGTGCTTGCGGCACAATTTCACTGTTTGGATATTCATTCACTATACGCAAGAAAAGCTGCTCAGCGACGTCATGTTTTCCTTCCTCTTTTCGCACTTTTCCTGTCAAGAAAAGTGACTCTACAGCATAACTGTTAGTTGGGTATTTGTCAACTATTCCTTCTAATATCCTTGCTGCTTCTTGCAAACTCTCATTAGTTCTTGGGGCATCTTTTGCAGGAGGATTCGTAACTAACTCTGCCGCGCCAATGTGATATAAACTCTCACCAAGACGAACATTAGTCTCAATTTCAAATTTTTGATCGGTAAATATTTTTGTAATGAGTCTTCCTTCGCTTTCAGACATTCCGACAGTTGGTATAGTTATCACTATATCATTTGGAGTGCCGCTAATGCTATTTGTGTTTCGGTAAGCTATAGCAAAACTGCTTGAGAAGTCTACTTGCAAAATATTATCAGTATTGTTTGCTGTTTTTCCAAAATCAGTCTTTACAAGAGCGGTAAATATACCGGTATGTAAGTCGGTTTCATTTAATGTTACTTGTAACATATCATTATTAGCAGACCTTAAAACAGCAACTATTTTATCACGGTCACCACTTATATCGCCGCCTGAGTCTTCTACCTGCAACTCAAACTCTTGCCCTGGTTTTATCGTCTCTATATCTTGGCCTTTTAAGTCAAGAACAGAAAATTTAGCATCCATAGCAACTCTGTATTTTACAGTTCGTGCTATATTTTTCTGCTTTTCAGCTGTGATAGGTTCAACATAAGTTAAAGTGACAGTGTCAATTCCTTGAACATTTATAGCCGGCAATGTCATAATGCCTATATTGTTTTGCGCCTCTGTCATATCTATTGAGTATCCGGTTTGGCTGAAAAATGCCCTGTCACTATCATTTTCGTCACCTAAGCGAACGTAAAAGTCACCGATGTACATAATCTCATTTGTCTGCCAGTCATTATGTACATGCAGCCCAAAGTTTGTATACGCTTTACCGGAAGATTGTAATCTTGCATTTATGTAAAATGGTCCTGCAACATTTGGAATTACGTCTAAGTCGGTAATAATCAAACGATAAGTCTCACCGGGAGTTAAGACTGTTGTATCATTCCAATTAGTCTTAATAGGGCGGGTCAATGCTCGTGCATCTTCAGCTGTTCCTTCCGGATAGATGACCTCTTTATGCTGAATCTTAAATGTTGCATTAACCGGTGCAACGGAACGTATTTCAAGCTCTAATGTTTTCGGGGTATTATTCACATTTTCACTATCTTCATATACCAAATGGAATATTTCCCCCTCATCTATTGCCACTGTTCCGGCTCCACCTGTCGGGCTCAATTTTACGTTTGCTACGAAAATGCCTGAGTGCGGGCTCGTCTCAGTAAATGTTACCGGTATTAGTGTTCCGTTTGCGCGACGAATATTTGCCGTTATCTTGTCTGCACTGTCACTGATATCCATATCGCGGTCATCGATCTGCAACTTCAAATTAGCATCAGCAGGAACTCGTGCCAAACGTACGTATGTTGACACACCTGACTGCCAATGAGGTAGCATTACACCGGCAGATAATCTGGCATCCATGGCTTGAACATTTACAGTCGCTTCATGTACAGGATTAGATGTTTCGGGCGCCGGAGCAGAATCAGCATAACGAATGGTGACTCTATCATTTTGTCCAACGCTCAAAGATGTTTCAGAAGCTTCACCTAGTTCAGTCTTTACTATACCGCTAAATATTCCGGTTCTGGGACCTGTTTCGCGCAATTGCACAGTTATAGGATTGTTCGGGTTTGAACTGGAAAATGCTTCAATCTTCAGAGTATCTATACCATATGTAATACTACAGTCAGGGTCGTTCACCTCTATGTAGATGCCTTGACCTGGCTTTAGAAATCTTAAGAAATTCCTGTCAAAGTGATGCCCGCGTAAATGAACCAGACCGGTCTCGCTGTTTTTAAAGAATTCCCCGGCATCATCAGGTAATGTGCCTATAACATCCCAATCTCTACTGAGTATCAAGCGCTCTTGATACTTTTTCGCTTCATTGTAAATCTCTAACGTTGATTGAGCTATAGCAGTTATTTCACCATCAGTCTTTATATTTATCTCAATGGTTTTTGGAATATTTGTCCCTTCTTTTGACAAACGCTCAGTATAGGTTGCAGAGATAAAATCATTACTTCCCATTACCTGCAAAATACCATCTTCGTGAATTGATTCACCGAGCGATACCATTATACTGCCTGTAAACATTCCGGGGGAAATCGAAGATTTTAACATAATTGTCTCTCTGTCGCCGTTTCGTGTTATGAGCACGATGGGAATACCAACGTCAGAGTTTTTATATGCCAAGTCCGGGTCCATAACTTTTAAGTGAACATGCTGACCTATAGGAGTTGACTCTCTTGGCTTTGCTCCTGCTCTGCCGATGTTGTAAAATACATCTACAGCTTGTTTATAGTTACCCGAAGTGTATTTGTCATAGCCAAACCAGAAATAAACAGAGTTTACCTCCGGATGGTCACCATACTGATCTATTATATTTCCAAAGAGTGTTATCGCCTCTTCAGTGCTGCCTGAATTAAAGAGAACTAATGCCTGGCGTACACGGGCAGCAATGCTTATAGACATATCTGCATTACCTACCAATACTTGTAACTGGTCATAAGCATCCATAAAGCGACGCATATTTACTAAAATATCAGCTCGTAAAAATACGCCGAGTACATAAAGTGAATCATTAGGATTATTGGTTATATGTGCTATAGTCTGAATAGCTCTGTCATAGTCACCAATATCATTATATTCAACAGCATAAAAATAGTTAAGTTCCGGGCGATTACGTGGACGTAACACGCTTTCAAGAACAGGGTTTATACGACGTTGGTTTCCTGTTGACATTAAAATAATACGTTCATCTTCTGTTAATATCGTATCGTCAAACTGTGAAACGACCTGAGCAGGATTTATGCTCATTGACTTAGTTGCAAAAGCAACATCACGGAATATCATATCAGCAGGTTGGTTCATATCTTTATTATTTCCAAAAAATACGCTTAATATGCCATGTTGATTTGCCTCAGGAAGAGTAGCACGGCTTATAGCATTATTGTCAACATAAAGAACGAGCTCGTTTGGAGACCAACGATATGAAATATTGTGAATAGTATCATTCTGCCAGTTTACATTTCCTTCTAAGGTATATGTTTGATTTGCATGGTTAGATACCGTTAATGTTAGCTTACCACCATTATAAATTAATATATGCCTTGATGAACTGTTAGTGGGGTTTGGAATGGTATCAAATAGCGTCCTGTTAGGGTTTGCTGCTCCTTCCTGTTGCTCTTTGTATATAAGAGCAAACTGTATACTACCTTCATCAGGTAATAAAAGCTCAGTTGCAGGGTAGAGAAGGGCATCTCCGTTTGCGACCATAATACCACTACCTGAATCACCGGGGTTGGGAGTGCCAAGAAGCATGCCCCAAACTCCGTGGAGAGGGTATTGTGGGATTGTTCGTATTTGGTTTGACTGTATCTGTAAAGAGTCAACTAATGTTGCACCTCTCTCATTTGCATTTTGTGCAAATACAGACAGTGATAATAGCAATATTGTTAAAACAAGTAAAATATTTTTTCTCATCGTTGTTAAATCCCCTTAAGCCTTGATACTTCTTTATGTTCTGTTTCTGCTCTGGCTGTTTCAGAGCCATAATTTGCAATAATTATACGTAGTATTTCTAAAGCAGCATCATATTCTGCAAGCCGTCTGTGAGCTTGAGCTTGCAATAATAGTGCTTGTCCTGTATATATGTGGTCAGGGTACAGTGAATACATTCTGCGTGCGCTGTTTGCAGCTCCGGTATAGTCTCCGTTTTCAAAGCGCATTTGGGTGAGCCTGAATAAAGCATCCGGCGTGCGCTCGCTATTTGGAAAACTTCTGATAAACTCTTCAAGTGCAGCATAAACTTGTGGCGCTGTTATATGTGTTTGTACCAGTGGATTTCTTTTTGGTCTGTACATGGCTATGTATGTTTCACATATAGCAAATTGTGCTTCTTCAGCAAGCTGTGTACCCGGGGTCCGCTGCACTATTGTTTGGTAAATACTTAGCGCTCTATCAAACTCTTCCCGTTTTACATGAAGTCCGGCAAGAGAAAGCATAGCTTCGCCGGCACGGTTACTCTGTGGGAATCTTTGTGTTACACGCGCTAATTGATTGATTGCTGCATCATATTGTTCCTGAGCGATTAAGACATCAAATAGTCCATACATTGCATCTTCAACTTCAGGAGCATTAGGATAATTAGAAATTATATCATTAAACTCTTTAATAGCATCAAGATAATTAATACTTGCAAGCTGTCCTTGTCCTAAGTCATCATAAGTTATAGCTATCTGCAGAAGAGATTTGCCTTTGTAAAGTGCGGTTTTGATAGTCATACTTGAATCTGTTTGAGTAAATCCCGGTGCGATAAAATCACCATCGGTTGATTCAAATAAGTTTACTCTGAGTGTGATACGTGTATCCAATCCTTCTTCAGAAACCATGGTTAGCGGGTCCATATATATAATTGTAATATAATCATTATATTGTGTTCTCGAGTCTTCAAGTTTGTCTGAGTTTGTCTCTATTTTTTTTGAGTCCGGTGCCGGTGCACGATGCATAGTCTCGGTATTACCTCTAAATATTCCTGTATGCGCTCCGGTTTCAGTTAGAGTTATAGACTCACGATCGCCGGCACGTGTTGTTAATTGTATTGTAATAGTATCAGCATTATTAGTTAAATCTTGGTCAGGGTCATCGATTTCTATCATAAAGCTGTCCGGGACTAAAACACCGGTAATCTCATCGCCGGAAATATCTTTTATGACAATTTTTGCGGTTGAAGCTACTGAAGCGGTCATTGTTTTAGTAACCCCATTGCCGCCGAGATATTGGCTCAAATATGTAAGCTTTATGGTGTCTGTACCGTTGATTTGCAATTTACCATCATTTGGCTTTATTTGCCCCATTTCGGTAAAGATTGTTATACCAAATTGGCTTCCGCCAACGGCTTCAGGAAGGAGTAGCACCTCTTCAATATCACCACTTGAGGTAGAAACGGTCACTTTTATAGTTGTACTATCTTTTGCCACCATATTTGGTTCGTTTATTCTTACATATAATGGCTGTCCCGGGGTAACACGGTTATATTCACTAGAATGTGTTGCTGTAGCAAGGCCAACTCTTTGTAGTTCATCAGCTGCTAGCTCAAAGTGACCTAACTGAAAATGAATCCTTCCTATAGAAAAGTGCGCCATGTCTACTTCCGGGCTATTAGGATAATCTGTTATTACTAAGCGATAGGATCTGAAACTTTCAGAATATTTTTGAACAGAAGCATAAACCTCTCCTAAACTTAACAGTGCTTTTGGAGACCATTTTTCAGAGTTTTCTTTAACAATAGCGTTCAAAGTTGCTATAGCTTCAGTTTCATTTCTCAACGCGACATATGCATCAGATATCCTAAACTGTGCTTCGTAACGTGTCTCGGTATCAGGATAACGTTTGAGAACATTTCTAAAAATGTTTATCGCGTCAAGATAGTCAGAAGTCTTCATTTTGCCTTCACCTGTCACATAAAGCTCTTGTGCTTCGCGCTCTAATTGAGCAGCATTTTGGCTAAACAGTGCGGTCACAGGCAAGAGAAGTAGCGCTAACAGCAATACAACGATAACAGTTTTATGCTGTCTTTTTGAGCGTGTTATAACCATTGTTGGGTTTACCCTCCCTATTTTTTATACATTTAAGTTAAATTGTTAGACATTACAAATAGGTTAAAGTTTCACATTATTTTTATAAATTTAAACCTATTTGTAAAAATAGTGTGAAACTTTAACCTGTAATATCTTTTTGTTAATGGTTTTTCAAAAGGACGGTTGCTCTTGACATTGAATTATTGCCCCCAATATCATTAGCTACAACAGAGATTGACTGCCACTTGTCCTGCTTGTTTGATGTGGTCGTATCCCATTCGTAAATAAGCTCGCCTTTCAAGTCATTGTTTTTCCATGTGTGTGTTAATACGCCATTAATGTATAAATTTATACTCTCAAGAGCCAAGTTGTCATCAGCAGTCACCTCTATAGGTAAAGTTCCATTTACAACCATGTTTGGTACGATATTGATCTTTACACTTGGCGGAATAACATCGTTTGTTGTTGTAAGCTGGTTTGTAAGTATTAAGTAAGCAACAGTTTCAGCAGGTTCTAAAGTTATAGAGTCAAACGCTGCACCTTTGATGACGTCTGTACTCAAAGACGCGCCAAGTAAACGATATCTTATAAAGTTAAGGTTATTTGCATTATTTATCAAAGGAACGTTTATTTCAATTGGACTTTCAGATGTGTTTACTGCCATAAGTAAGATTCCATTGTTTCCACTTCTTACAGTGGTTTTTATATCTCTATGTATAAATGGGGAGCTCATAATCGGCTGTAAAAGATACGGCTCTAAGATACTGAGCAAGTTAAAGCTGCTACTCATAGATTGCCATCTATCACTGCCTTCGGTAAATGGGCTGGCACCGGTCTGTGTTTCTCCTTCGTATCCTACTGGTTGGCTGGCTCGTTCACGATCCCACGCACCATCAAACGCATAAGCCCTGACGCCGCTACCGCCAATAATGGTATGGTACATCATTTGATATGCCACAGTCTCCATTGTAGGGATTGTTCCCATCGTGCGAGTCTTGTCTTTTTCAGGATTAAACGCCTTACCTTCAGACAATTTAAAGTAGAAGGGGCCACAAACACCGGCAAGCATAAGTGTCGGTTTTTCACCTTGAATGTATGGGTATCTTCCGTAAAAAACGCGATCAATAGCAGCTCTTATCTGTGGATAGCTTGACCCTCTGTCTGAATATGCCTTTCTCCACTCAACAACATCCCAGTAATGACTGTTATAATCACTAACTCTGGGGTCTCCAAGCCAGCCTTGAGCAGCATCATTGCCACTAATACCACCTATAGGCCATGAAATAGGTGTGTGTCCTTTTACGTTATTTATATAAGTTAAAAGTCTTTTGAACGCATCATTTGGTATTGGTGGGTTATAGTGTGCCCAAGCATCAGGGTTAGCCGGTATAGGTGTTGACCCCCAACCAAAGCTCACTTCGTCAACCATCTCAACAGATGTGAATATTTTAGCATCACGTGCCTTTTCAAATGCATATGCTACAATCTCTTTTGCTTGTGGGTTTTCAACAACAAAGCTCATCTCATTAGCGGTTCTGCAGAAATCGTCTCCTATAAGTATGCCGGAAAGGTTGAAAGTTTTCATCATCTGTACTTGTTCATCAAAATACGGCTCCCAGCCTTTCTTCCAATCTTCAAAACTTCTCAGTTTATCTCCGGAATCAGCGGGATTCCTAAAGAAACCAGTAGAGATTGTATTGATTTTAGCTTCCTTAATTTCAGCATAAAGCCCGGGCGTGTTAGCTATATCTGTCGCAGAGAGCATAAACATGTTCGTAATATATAGTGAATTCTTCGGGTCATACTTATCTATAATCTGACCATCTTTTGTAAAATGGGGGAATCCGCGTTTGTTTTTTACAAAAATCGGAACAACTTCTGAATAAGTATCTTCTTCAGTTTCTAAAGTTATTGTTATCGTTGCGGCTCCTGCTTTAACAGCTAAAATATTTAAAGAATTATCCTTCCCAACAGCTGCTTTTACTATTTCGTCATTATCTGATGTTAATGTTAAGGATTTTATTTGTTCTGCCTCAATCTCTTTTATATTATTATCTGTATAAACAAGTTTTGTAGTAAACTTTTGACTCTTATTATCCGTATCTAAATAGATGTACCTGTCAGTGTAGCCAATAGTAATACCAATGGGCTTTGGTTCATTTTCAACCATAAACTTCGTTGAATATTGTATAACCGGTGGAAGCCCATCTTTGCATGCCCATGCAGTTATGTACAGTTCGTGTTCTCCATTGGTTAGGGTTGTTGTATCAATAGTTCTTTGTATGGTATGGCTCCCCCAGTTTATACCGCCCACCATTTTCCCATCCAAGAAAGTCAGGATAGCTTCTATAGATTTATCAGGGGATTGATGTCGGTCAAGAAGTGCCTGTACTTCTTCTTCTGTCAGAGGTTCGTCTATCTTTACAGTGTAGTTTATGACACCGCTCAGTGTTTGAGTAAAATCAACACCGGTTACTGTAACTTTAGCATCTTCATTTTGTACAGTAAGCTCTATCGCTTCAGACTCAGCAAGCACTCGCTGATTTTTATCCTGTATTCTGGCTGTCAGATTTGCCGGCCCATCAAATATAACTTGTGTATAGTAGGTGAAGTTGTACGGTGCAACATTTATAGCCGGCGAAATCTGTCTGCCGTTTATATAATAAGTAACAGTGTCCGACCTCTCCATACCGGTCACATTAACTTCAAAGTTAAGTGTTCCTTTAACTTCGCCTGCTTTAGGACTTGTAATCTCAATAGTTGCAGCACTAAGAGCTAAAGAACAGACTAGAAGAATTAAAATAAATAACATATTTTGCTTCATAATTTATACCTCACTATTAGAATACTATATTACATAAGTTTTGTCAAGTGGAATTTATTATAAAATGCTCTTAAATTTAAATTTCCTAAATATATAGACACGCGCACATAAAAATGGTATAATTAAAACATGACAACTTTTTTTGATTTGGAAACAGCAAATAAGACTGCCGGTGAAATATTGGAAGTACTAAACGACAAAGAGCGCGTTTTTGCATATCTAAATGAAAATATTTTTGAAAATATTGAAGATACAGAATATTTGGAAGCTCAACGTTTAAGGTATATAGACACCATAAAAGCGCACATAGAGAGAGTTGGGGAAGATACTGTAACCTGGCTCTTACGTGCCCCCGGGCGTTTGAATGCATTTTTAGAATACCTTGATATGTGCGAAGGTGACCATATGTCAACTACCATTGATGGCGACACACCTATTGCGGTCTCCAAGCGAAGTGATACGATGCTTTCTTTAGCTAATGTCAATCCACTGTTTCAAAGTGAGAACATAGATTACTTAAACGCTTTAAATGACCTTAAGACAAAAAAGATCCCGAGCAATTTGAAAGATAATTGGGACAACCGTACATTAATGTTTCCATATGCTAACCGAAAGCAAGGTGATTGGCTCAACTACCTTTTAAGCCCATACCTTAGATTGCTTTGGGAATATGATATAGATATTTTAGGGGCTGATATTACTTTTGGTCCGAGTACCATACCATATCGCGCCGGTGTCAGCTCTTCAAGTGCTGTTGTTGTGTTGTCCTTTTTAACTATGTACATTACAAATAAAGAGATTTTTCCTGCATTAACTAATTCCCAAGTTGCAGCGCTGCTCGGCGAAGCAGAATGGTATGTTGGAACACACGGCGGTGCAAATGACCAGATGACCATCCTCTTTACACCACGAAACAGCATCAGTTATAACCGTCATAGCCAACCAATATTGAAATCTGACGCATTGCCTTTTGTTAGCGGTGTAAATGTTGTACTGGCAAACTCACTTTGGGAGGCAAACAAAAGCGCCGGTGGAAATCAGAGTTTTAATATCAGAAAAGATTGGATTTTACTCGGCAATATTGTCATGAATATGATAATAAAAGAGGCTACTAAAATTATAGAAAATGGAAAAGCTGTAGGCAATTGGGTTGAACAGATGATGCAGCACAATTTCACATATTATACACACGATACACAAATCTCCGAACTTAACAACACCGATAATTGGAAACTAATCAGCAGAAATTACCATAATCTCGGTAGTTTGTCTGAGGATATTTTGGGCATTTCCGTTGAAGCTGTTGAAGAGCTTATAACTCTTCTACCGGTAAAGTTACGCCCGGGTGAAGTAAAAGAGTTACTCGGCTATAACGATGTAAAAGATGTCTTGGCAAAATACACAAAACCAAGACGTGAGATTGGCGGATACCATTTGAGAACTGCGGCAAGATTTTTCTGCAAAGAAAATAGAATCGGGCATCGCCTTGAGAAGATTTTCTTGGAAGCACACCGCCGCGTATTAGATAATGAGATAACCATCGACTCGAACGAATACGATGCGTATCGTATAGAGGTTGGACACTTGGTTGACCAACTTCAAGATGCTTTGATGTACGATTTTCGCGTTTCAACAGCACAACTTGACCTCCTACTTGATATCGCAAAGCGTGGACCGGGTTATTTAGGCGGTAAGTTGACGGGTGCAGGAAAGGGTGGGTGTGTTTCAATACTTGTACGGGAAAGTGAAGCAGCTCAAATGTGTGAATATTTAGAGGAAGAGTATTACAGCAAACCGGAGTACTTCGAGCAATACAGGCAAATTCTTTCTGATGAGATGCGCGAACACTCCAAGGACAGCTTTGAATACGCTATGGCACAAGAACGTTTAAATAATTTGAATAAAGAATTGACTAAAACAACACATTGTCGTCGTGTATTTTTCTCTAAAGGCGCATCGTTCTTAGATTTTTAATGAGCTGGGGCAGAATGATTAAATTTTTGGTAGAAAATATGGTTAGACTTGAATCAGCAACAAAAGATTAATTAAAATTGACATTTCGAGAAAATAAGAAATAAAGGTTAATCGTTTTTCTATTGTAAATTTCATTATAATATGCTATAATATTAAACATGAAAGTAGTAGTAGGGAGCGATCACGCAGCCTTTAAATATATTGATACAGTTATAAAAGAATTAGAAAATATGGGGATTTTTTGCCTCAAATGCGGCGCTGTTGCAGAAGGTGTTTCGATGGATTATCCTGTAGTAGCGCAAGAAGCAGTTAGTGAGATTTTGAAGGGAAATGCTGATTATGGCGTGCTTATGTGCGGTACCGGGATAGGGATATCAATTGCTGCTAATAAGTTTGACGGCATACGAGCTGCTTTGTGTCATAATGACTATACCGCTGTTATGGCAAAAGAGCATAACAATGCTAACATCCTCTGTATGGGCGGAGCAGTGCTTAATGCTGAACAGATTAAAAGCATCATTCATACATTTTTTACTGCAAAATGGAGCGATGGCGAGCGCCATGCACGCAGATTAGATCAGATTTCGGAGATAGAGTGTAATGGACAGATTTCTTAATTTTTTAACTCCAACTCTACGCGTTGATGATCCCTTAAAACTTACAGGTATTTTTGGTGCGTTTTTTGCAGCTATTATTCTAGTATCCATATTTACCCCTATCACCATGAAACTAGCACCTAAGCTTGGCATTGTTGATAAACCGGATGGAGATAGGCACTTACACGAAAAAGAGACACCGGTTCTCGGTGGTCTTGCTATTTACGCGGCATTTCTTTTGGCATTTTTGTTAAGTGCTGTTTATCGCTATTACTATATGGAACACGCGTTCTCAGATGTTTTCAATCCGCGCGTTCAAGGCATATTGCTTGGCAGTACAGTCATTATGGTAATAGGAATTATTGACGACAAGTATGGCATGAAAGCAAAGCTTAAGTTTTTGCTACAGATTGTAGCAGCATCTATTCTTGTTTTACCATGCTTTGGTGTTCAGTTTACCATTATCGGAGCTAACGAGCTTGGATTTTTGGGATCTTTCCTTACCGTTGTTTGGGTTGTTGTAATATGTAATATGATTAACCTTATGGACGGTCTCGATGGTCTTGCCGCAGGTATTGTGGCAATAGCAGCGATAACTTTTCTTATAATATCGCTGACAATAACAGGTTTGTTTGGTATGGCAATATTGGCAGCTATTTTAGCCGGTGTCACCATAGGATTTCTTTTTTACAATTTCAACCCGGCAAAGACTTTTATGGGGGATAGCGGTGCACTCTTTTTGGGATACATTATTGCCTCTTTAAGCGTGTTGCAGAACTGGAAAGTGGCAACAGTCGTTGCGCTTAGCATGCCAATTTTGGTTTTATCTGTTCCTGTATGTGATATCACTTTTGCAGTTATACGGCGTCTTTTGAATGGCAAATCACCGTTCACGGCAGATAGAGGTCATTTACACCACAGATTGCTTGATAGCGGGCTATCACAGCGTCGTACAGTGCTTATAATATACGCTATCACCACTTTGGGATGCATAATAGCATTATATTTTTTCAGTCAAACTGATGTCTTTGGTTTTCAGCGTATACGTTAATTTGGGGTGGAAAAATACCAATATAAGTGTTTTTTTACAAAAAAGTTAGAAAAATATGCAAAAAAAGGGTGATACCCCCTTTTCAAAAGTTGAAAAAAATAGTATCATATTATAGATTAAATTGGAGGGCTAAAATGTCAGAACAAATTTTTGATAAAGTTCGTAAAATCGTTGTAGAAGAATTAAATGTTGCTGAGGCAGATGTAACTATGGAT
>JGI994J12354_10000567_pt1 | contig 36671 bp, 30 predicted proteins | sample IntmicLarv3ML3BL_FD_12354 | JGI IMG/M metagenome (IMG submission 12354) | reverse complement strand
CCATCGGCGATTCGAACGCCGGACACCTTGATTAAAAGTCAAGTGCTCTGCCAGCTGAGCTAATGGGTCATCTTAACACCTCAGATATTATACACGATAATATAAATGATGTCAAGGATTTTTTCGATTTGGAACGACAATAATATTGTGAGGCTTTATTCACGGAAGGGGAACCGGCTGTTCACGGTCTCATATTATGCCTGCCGGGTCAAAAAATTGATGTCATATCTTGTTCCGTGGTCAAGCAAAACGCCGTCCGTCAGGCGGATGCAAAGAACGCACGTGTTGGGGTCGCTTTCGTCCACATGCCCATTGCCGTACCACTCCGCGAACACCGTGCGCAGCTTCGACATGATTTCCGCGTTTGTTTCGCTGCGGACATGCCCCAGGTTTTCGCCCGTGCCGTGCGCTGTGAACCAATCCCCGCAGACCGCGGCATTCGCGTTTGCTTCGATTTGCCGCATCTTGTTGGATTTTGCATGGGTCACTGTATAAAACGCACCGTCTTCATAGTAGCTGTTGACAGTGCGGACAGCGGGTCGGCTCCCATTGATCGTTGCCACGGAAAGCTGCGTATCGTGGCCAAACCGTTCGTCCATAATCCCTGCCGCTTTTTTGAACTTGTTCATAGCGCTCCCCCTGTTTTGTGCTTTCTATAATCGTATTATACAGCTTGAGTTGCAAGGAGTCAAGAAAGGAAATCAGTGATATTCAGCTCGGACGGCTTTGAAATCACAATGAGTTTGTCTTGGTAACCATGCAGCATGGCGGTGAAATCGTCTCTGTTGCGCTCAAAATCGTTGGTCCACTTGTGCATGAGCCGCAGCATATGGGCATCCGGCTTGTATTCGCAGGCTTCCAGCCTCAATTTTTGCTTCATGTGCCTGACTAAAATACGATATCTTCTTTTCCACAGGGGAGGGTCCAAAAAGATAACCGCGTCTGCCATGTCTAAAATGTCACGGTATGAATCCCGAAAAACGCCTTCAAAAATCCATTGTCCCTGTGCATCAATGCTGTTAATCTCCTGCATCTGTTCTTCGGGCAGCTGCTTTGCCCGTTCGCTGCCAATGCGTTTGTGAACAATGGAATCCAGTTCATACCACGGAATGCCCGTTTGCAGTGACAGCGCCTTTGCAAGCGTTGTTTTGCCGCTTGCGACAATCCCGACAATGAAGATTTTTTTCATTGTGATGCACTCCCCTAAAATGAATTCACGCCTCTCCTGCTTTGTACGTTCTATTATACTACATTTATGACCATGGCGCAATCACAATTTCGTTGTTTTTCGCACATAAAAATGTCCCAAAGAAAGGAGGCTTGACAGAACCGCCCGCATCTGTTATACTGTTAACAAATTTTGCGCCGTCTATGAATTTTCACCAGAAAGTTAGGAGTCAAATTTTATGTCCTCTATCAGCATCTTCCTCGCAACGTTTATCAGCTTTTTCTCATTTTTATCCAACACAGCCGCACAGGGCGACGTTGCCTGGGACAGCGAAGCCTATGCCAAATATGTCAAGGATCGGCCTGCAATCGGTTCTCTCCCCCGCGCGAATGTGACCTGGGATCCTATTTTTGAGGACGCCTGGGACGAGCTCAAGGAAACCAATGGGTTTGACATGGAGCTGGCCGCAAATCTTATGCCCGACCCCTTTTCTCTCAACCGCTGGAAAACCACCGCGTTCCGCTGGCTGTATAAGCCCCTGAGCGACAGATGGCTGGACAAGAGCATGTATTACCACGAGATGGACGATACCATGCGCAAAACGCTTTACCGTGTTGCGGGCGCGACGCTCATGATGCCGACAAAGCTCCACTTTGACGCCTTGCAAAGTGAGGATGACCCGAACGACTATGAATTCGTCGGCGTGTTTTCTTATAAGGACGGCAGCGAAGTCTCGCTGAAAACCGGCACCTTTTATAACAAGAAAACCGGCCGCATCGGCTCCGATAACGGCATCGGCAACATCGGCCTGAACTACATGCTGAACGACGGCGTGATGAAGACCACGAACAATGTCTTTTTGCGCAAGCTCGGCTACATCAAGCTGTATGACGATATCTTCCTGAAAACCAGCAACCTGGCGGATATTGATACCGTTCGCATGACATTTACGATCGGCAAAACCGATTATCTGTTCCAGCTCTGGAAGGGCCGCTATATGAACCTGACCGGCGGCGAGGTCGCGCTTTATACAAAGCCGAAGAGCCGCCTGATCGGATTCTACGACACGCTGAAGGACGACGAAAAGATTGGCCTGTCGTTCGAGCTCACCAACAAGCTCAACGGAAAAGTGCTCATCAAAGACCCCCTGCAGCCCCTCTGGTGGGCCTGCGGTTTTGCCGCCAACGCGAAACCGCTGACCGGCAAAGATCTCAAGCTCGAAAGCACCATCGCGCCGGAAGACGACGTGCTGCTGGAAGCGATGAAGAAGGAGCTGGACAAAGAAGTGGAAAAAGGCATTTTGACTTATACAACGCTGAACACAAAAATGGGCGATGCTGTTCACGTTGTGTGGTAACACACCATATATTAAGGCATTAACAGAAGGGAGAATTTTTCATGGAAAAGCACACAAGCAAGTTGATTCGTCTGGCAGCTCTGGTATTGATCCTGGTTTTGGCGCTCTCCCCCATGGCGCTGGCCGCGCCGGTTCTCGATGGCACAACCGAAGAAGCAATCGTCCTGCAGGAGCAGACCGCGGCAATTGAGGAAACAGCCGTCGCGGCTGCAGAAGATTCGTCCAGCGGCGGAGACAGCAAATTCTGGCAAGGCTTCGGCCTGTTTTCCTACCGCTGGCGCCCCGGCAACGACAACTTCTGGAACGGCTATTTCTACAACACCAAAAACGCGTGGCAGCGCATCTTCGGCTTCAACAAGGTATATGACGCGCTTTCTTTCCTCGCCGGATGCAGCTATAACACCATTCGCGTTCAGTTCAACTACGGTGGCCGCGAGTGGATGGTGCAGCTCTGGAAGGGCAAATATCTGTTCGGCCTGTGCACAGGCGGCGAAATCGGTCTGTATAACCGGAAGGAAGGCGCTTCCGGCAGCCATTACTCGACCGCACTCCAGAAGGACTGGATCGGCATGCAATTCTCAATTTATGCCGGAACGAAGCGGATTTTCCAACTGCCGATGGAGAATGAAGCCTGGTGGGCAACCGGGTACAAGCCCTATCCCGGCGGGTCACGCAACGACTGCACAATGGATGCTACACTGCGCTTTAAAGACGCGGGCATGGCGCAGGCCTTTGCGCAGGCGCTTGCTGCAAAGGGCTTTTCCGCCGCCGGCGGCACCCTGTATCTGGACGACAGCTACAACACGGAGCGTTATGTCCTCAGCGGCAGCACCGTGCAGCTGCTGTGGAGAAACAAAAACGAAAAGTAGCACCAACATAGCAGAACAAGCCTTCAGGATATCCTGGGGGCTTGTTTTTTTGTGCCTCTCATTCATTATTATGTTCACAAATTGTTTACCTGAATGTTCTTTAAAAGATTTCTTTTTCTAGAGCGTTGTGCTATACTATGATTGTTGTAATTTGGGTTAGTATTGACAGAAATGTGTGGTGACTTTTATGCTTTACAAAAACGCATTCAAAAAAATCCGGAAATCGCTGGGGCGCTATATCTCGCTGCTCATCATCATCATGGTGGGTGTTGGATTTTTTGCCGGCGTGCAGGCCTCCCCGATCGACATCGTCCGGGTGGCCGACCGCTACTACAAAAGCAGCAGCCTCATGCTCTTCAAAATCGTGAGCACCATGGGGCTGACGGACGACGACGTTGCGGTGATCAAAGGCTTTGACGGCGTGCGGGACGCGGTCCCCAGCTATTCTCTGGACCTTCTCAGCGATGGGAACGTCATCCGCGTGCACGCGCTGGAGGACAGCGTGAACACCGTGCATTTGACAAAGGGGCGCATGCCAAACCTCGCGAACGAGTGCGTGGCGGACAGCAGTAAATTCAAGATTGGCGATGTCATCGAGCTCACGGAAGAAAAAAAAGATGACAATGAAGATGACGAAGATAAAGAAGATGACAGGCATATCAAGCATGACCGCTTCACCGTTGTGGGTCTGACGGAAAATGCCCTGTATCTGTCCGACGGGTACGGCTCCACCTCCGTGGGGAGCGGCAAGCTCTATTCCTATATCTTCATCAGCAAAGACAACTTTGATTTGGAGGCGTATACGGAAATTTATGTGGTTGCGGAAGCCGATGATATCACCGCCTATTCAAAAGAATATGATGCCCTTGTTAAGCGGCTGAATGATAAATTTGTGAACCTCAAGCCGGAGCGGGAGGCCGCCCGGTACGACGAAATATACAGCGACGCCATGGAAATCATCGGAGAAAAAGAAGCCGAGCTGAATGACGAAAAAGCAAAGGCGGAGCTGGAGCTGGCGGACGCCAAGCAGGAACTGGAAGACGGCGAACGGGAGCTTTGGGAGGGCAAGGTCGAAGGGGTGCAGGAGCTTGCGGACGCCAAAATTGCGCTGCGCGAGGGCGAGCTGGAGCTGGAATACGGCAAAAAAGACGGGCAGCGGGAGTTGGACGACGCCCAAAAGAAGCTGGAAGACGGCGAGCAGGAGCTGCGGGACGGACAAAAGCTCGCGGAGGAGGAATTTAAAAAGGGCAAAAAGGAGCTGGACGACGGCTGGGATGCGCTTTGGGAAGGGCAGCGCACCGGAGAGCTGGAGCTGAGCGACGCCAGAAAAAAGCTGGAGGACGGCCAGCGGGAGCTGGATGAAGGCCGGGCGCTTGCCGAAAAAGAGTTTGACATTGGCAAACGCCTGCTGGACGACGGCATGAAAGACCTGCTGGACGGCAAGCGGGAGCTGGCGATCAACGAGGCCATGCTTGATGCGATTAAGAGAGAGCAACATGCCGAGTTCGACGAGGCGCGGCGGCAGATTGACGAGGGCTGGGCCGAAATTGACGATGGGCTCTCTCAGATTGGGATCACCCGGGAACAGGTTGGCCCGATGGTGGAGGCGCTGGATTCCGCCATGGAATACCTGAATACGCTGCTGGAAACCATGCCAGCCGGTGCCGCCTATGACATGATTAATCAGATGATTGAAGACAGCGCGGAGCAGATGGAGCAGTTCCACCAGCTGGCGGACGCCATTGAGCTATTGAACGAGAGCGAACGGCAGCTGAACGAAGGCATCGCGCTCTTCAACGAGGAAATGGCAAAGGCGGACGCCGAAATCGCCAAAGCCAAGGCAACCCTTGCCGCGGGCGAAAAAGAGCTGGAGGACGGTTACAAAGAATATTACGACAACCTTGATCAATATAACGCCAAAATGGCGGCCGGGCAAAAAGAGATTGATGACGGCCTCAAACAATATGAGGACGGCAAAAAAGAGTTCAACACAAAAATATCGGACGGCCTGATTCAGATTCTGGACGGCTACCAGGAATACTACAACAACCTGGTTGAATTCAACACCAAAATAGCGAAAGGCAAAAAGGAGCTCGCGGACGGCCGCGAGGAATATGAGGACGGCGTGGCTGTGTTCAACGCCGAAATTGCCGATGGCGAAGCGGAGCTTGCGGATGGCCGCCAAAAATATGAGGACGGCGTGGCGGAATATGAGACCGAAATCGCGGACGGCGAGCAAAAAATCAACGACGGCAAGCAGGAATATGAGGACGGTTTGGCGGAATTCAAAGCGGAAATCGCGGACGCCGAAGTCAAAATCATGGACGCAAAGAACGAAATCGCGGACATCGATCACCCAAAATGGTATATTCTCAACCGCGGCGCCGTCGCCGGGTACAGCGATTTGGGCAGCGCCGTCGCCATTGTTTCCGCGGTTTCTACCGTGCTGCCGATCCTGTTCATCCTGATTGCGCTCTTTATCACGTCAAACTCCATGAACCGCATGATTGTGGAAGAACGCGGCGAGCTGGGCACGCTGGTCTCCCTCGGCTACAGCAACGGCAAAATCATTTCCACCTACCTGCTGTATGTGCTTTCCGCCACGGGCATTGGCACCATCGCCGGCTATTTCATAGGCTGCCGGTTCATTCCGCCCTTGATATACTCCAACTTCGGCTGGATATTGCCGCCGCTTGACGTGAAGTATAATCTGGGCACCCTGGGGATCATTCTGCTGTTCACGTTCGCGATGATGAGCGCCGTCACCGTATACACCTGCCTGCAGGAGCTCAAGCACAAGCCATCGCATTTGATGCGGCCGCTGCCGCCGCGGGGCGGGCAAAAGATTCTCTTGGAACGGGTCGGCATCATATGGAAGCGCTTTTCCTTCACATGGAAAATCACCACGCGCAACATGTTCCGCTACAAAAAACGCGGCCTCATGACCATCCTCGGCATGGCGGGCTGCACCGCGCTGCTGATGATCGGCTTCGGGATCCGCGACAGCATGGCGGGCATGGCGACACAGCAATACGGCAACATCTTCACGTATAACACCATGATCATCCTGAAGGACGAGACTGCCGGGATTGACGGCGAACTCAAGGACCAGCTGGAACAGGCGCAGGTGACCAACCCGCTGCTGCTTCATCAGAACGGCTATACCTGCGAAAACAGCCATGGCTCCACGGATTTTTATCTTGTTGTGCCGCAAAACAAGGCGGGCTTTGACCAGTACTTCCATCTGACGAGCAAGCTCAACGACAAGGACATTGCGCTGGGCAACGACAGCGTTGTCATCACCCAGCGAACCGCCAAGGTGATGAAACTGAAAAAGGGCGATCCGATCACCATCAAAAACGCGGACAACGAAAGCTTTGAGCTGACCGTCACCGATGTTGCGAAGAATTACGCCTCGAGCTATCTTTATATCAACCCCAACATGTATTATGATATATTTGGCGAAGCACCCCTGTATAACACCATTGTGAGCGATTATGAGGGTGAGCAAGCCGCCTTGTCCAATCATATGACGGACAGCGGCCTTTCGCTCAACGTTACGTTCACAGACGAAATCACGGCGGAAATTGAGGAAAGCACGGGCAGCCTGGACGGCGTGGTGATCTTGGTTGTGGTGGTGGCGGCCCTCCTTGCCATCGTTGTGCTGTATAACCTGACCGCCATCAACATCAGCGAGCGCAGCCGCGAGATTGCCACGCTCAAGGTGCTGGGTTTCCGCGATGGGGAGGCAAACGCGTATATCTACCGCGAGGCGCTTGTGCTTTCGCTGCTCAGTGTCGCCGCCGGGCTGCTGCTCGGGCTCATCGCGCATAACGCTGTGCTGGATATCATCGAGGTCGGCGCCATGTCCATGCACAAGCGGATTGCATGGATCAGCTACGTGCTGTCCGGTGCCATCACCATGCTGATCTCCTTTTTCATGCAAATCATCACCTACCGCAAGCTCAAGAAGATTGACATGATTGCGGCGCTGAAGTCGGTGGAATAACCACCCATCACAACATATAAAAACAACGCCCTATTGTTATGCAATCAGGCGTTGTTTTCATTTTAATTTTACGCGCTCGCGGCCCTGAGCTTGAGCCTGAGCTTATCGCTGATCATGGCGATGAATTCGCTGTTGGTGGGCTTGCCGCGCTGGTTCTGGATGGTATACCCAAAGTAGCTGCTGAGCACATCCACGTCGCCCCTGTCCCAAGCCACTTCAATCGCGTGGCGGATCGCGCGTTCCACACGCGAAGGCGTGGTCTTGAAGGTCTTTGCGACCGTGGGGTAGAGTACCTTGGTCACGGAGCTGATCATTTCCGTGTCCTCAATTGAGAGGATGATGGCCTCGCGGAGATATTGGTAGCCTTTGATGTGCGCGGGAACGCCCACCTGATGCATGATCTCCGAGATCATCACCTCCAGATCGGACCGGTTGCGGATCACCGGCACAGCGGCGGAAACCACGGGGCTCACGCCAATGCTGCGCCACCCGCTGAGCTGCGACACGCGTTCTGCCAATACTTGCACGTCAAACGGCTTGAGGAAATAGTAGTCCGCGCCGCTGCTGAGCGCCTCCTGCTCAAAGCGGGCATTGTCCACGCTGGATAGCAGGAATATCAGGGGTTTTTGCTGCGGCGGCATGGCTCTGATTTCATTTAAGACGCCCAGGGCGTCCGTGTGCGCCAAAAAAGTATCCATGATGAGAACGCTGATGCAGCCTGCATCCTTGCAACTTGCATCCTTGCCTTTTGTTTCTTCCAGGGTTCGGAGTACCTCTGCGCCGTCCTTCGGACATATCACGGGCTCAAAGCCTTTTGCGCGCAGGGCCTGCGCACAGCTTTGCCCCAGCTCGCTTCCGTCGTCGGTCAGCAACACTTTGCGGGAATCTGCCATTTTCTTATCCATCCTCTCTCGTTGTGCGGCTTTATCACTGCATCTTACCAATACAATACCATAAATGGTATAATTTGTCAACAGTTATTTTCCATTTTATACCAATTATTTTATTGTTCAAAGAGAGGATTGCGTTCATCGCCTATCCCGCAAGGCTTTGGGCTTGTTTCAGCATGGTTTCGGCAAAGATGGCGTAGCCTTCCAGCGGCGTATTGACGAATACATGGGTGATCGCACCCACGAGCATGCCGTCCTGAACGATGGGGCTGCCGCTCATGCCCTGCACGATGCCGCCGGTCGCCTCAATCAGGTTCGGGTCTGTGATTTTGATCGTCATATTCTTCTGGTTGGAGTTCGCGTTGGGCGAAACCTTTACGATTTCCAGTGCGTACGTCTTCTTTTCTTTGCCGTTCACGGTGACAATCGCCTGCGCCGGGCCGGTTTTTACCTCGGTTTTCAGCGCGACGGGCACAAGTTCATCCGGCTTTTCGGCCGCTGTTTCTGATAAAAAGCCATAGACGCCGCAATCGCTGTTGTGCTCCAGCGTGGCGAGCGTTTCCTGCTCAAACACGCCGCAGAGCTCGCCCGGCGTGCCGTCCACGCCTTTGTAGCAGCCCATGACCTTTGCGCTGACGAGCTCGCCGCCGGAAACGGTCATGGTTTCCCCTGTGTCCACGTCGCAGATGGCATGGCCCAGGCCCGCCATGGTGCCGCTTTGCTTGTCGTAGAACGTCACGGTGCCAATGCCAGCCGAGCTGTCCCGAATCCAAAGCCCGGCGATATATTTTTCGCCAACGGCGCTCTTCACCGGGGTGCAGGTCAGGCTGTGTTTTTCACCGCCGCGCTCCACTTTCATTTGCAGGGGTGTGCCCCCGCTTTGTTCAATGGCGTCGGAGACCTCTTTTTTGCGGTTGACTTCTTTGCCGTCAATCTCGATGATCACATCCCCTGCCCGCAAACCCGCCGCCTGCGCCGGGTTCTCGTTGCCGTTTTCCGTCGCTGCCAGGTCCGTTTTTGCCACCAGCACGCCGCGTGTATAGAGCTTGATGCCGAACACATCGCCGCCCAAGGCGACATAATGGCGTTTGGCAGCCGTGATTTTCGCCTGCTTCACCGGGAACAGCTTTAGAAAGCGAACTGTGGAAATCATGCTGCCGCTGTCATCTATTTGATTTGCTGCGGCAATTTCTTCCGGACCGGGAGTTCCATTTTCTTCCGGCAAGGCGGTGAAGAGTGATATCACTTGGTTTTCTTGGGCGGGTTGGTCGATGACACGCAGCTCCTCCGGGAGCGCCCGCATGCCGTAACCAATAAAGGAAAGATAGACCATGCTGCAAATCAGCAAAAAAATTGACGCGCGCCGGAACGCTGCGGCCTGCTGTTTCAAGGGATATTTCACCTTCCTGTTCTCATCTACGGCCCATGATTCGCCGCTCCATTAAGATGTGCGCCGGCCGGCAAAATATCAGCGGGAAAATTCGGAGATACCGGTAATTTCGCTCACAGAAAAAATTTTAAAAATATGCCTAAAATTTACAAAAAACCCTTTTCTTTTTTATAATAATCTGCTATAATAGAGTCAAACAACGGAATCTAACGAATAGGAGAATCGCTCATGAAGATGACAGTTGTTGGCCGCAAGTGCGCGGCCGGGCAGGCATTCCAGGACCACGCGGAAAAGAAGCTGAAAAAACTCCAGCGGCTGCTGGGCCCCGGCGCGGAGGACGCCGACTGCAAAATCACCGCGGCGGCGCAAAAAACGGGCATCACCGTGGAGGTGACGGTGAAGTACCAGGGCATCACCCTGCGCGCGGAGGAGGGCGCGCAGCAAATCAACGACGCGTTTGACCGCTGCCTTGACGTGCTGGTGCGGCAGCTGCGCAAAAACAAGACACGGCTCGAAAAGAAGATCTATCAGTCGCAGCTTTCGGATTTTCTTGAAACCGAGCCGGAAGAGGAAGAATCCGAATTTGCGGTGCTGCGCAGAAAGGCCATCGCCTGCAAGCCCATCGACGAAGAGGAAGCCATTTTGCAAATGAACTTGGTGGGGCACCAGTTCTATCTCTTCCTCAATGCGGAAACGGACGAGTTCAATCTGGTCTACCGGCGGCGCGGCGGCGGGTACGGCATATTGACGCCCGAACGAGAGTAGCTTCCCCGAGAATAATTTTCACATTGCACATTAAGCCATAAAAGCAAACGCTATTTTAGATGATTGCATTGATTCGGCTTATTGACCACCCCGGCCTGCGGCCACCCCTCCACAGAGGGGAATTGGTTCGCCTCCGTGAGCTTCACAAAAATACAAACGAAGTGAGCGGTTGCAGATCATTCCCCTCCGGTGGAGGGGTGGCCGCGAAGCGGACGGGGTGGTCATGGTGCGTATACACAAAGATAGCCGCCATCACTGCTATCGTCTAAAAGCGCTAAAGCAAAAAAAGGCCCCGTACAAAATTGTACGGGGCCTTTTGTGTTTGCGTTTTTTAGTTGTTCTCAATATACCGAACAATGTCACCGATAGAGCGCAACTCTTCCAGCGCCTTCTCGTTAAAAATCACTTCGAATTCGGTTTCCAGTGTTTGCGCCAGATCGTAAATGTCCAGGCTGTCGGCATCGACTTCTTCCAATGTGGTATCGGCCGTTACAAACTCAGGCTCCAGATCGAACTGCTCGCAGACGATTTTCTGCACGCGATCAAAAATCATAGGGGAACGTCTCCTCACTTTCTTTGTTTTACTAATCATAGTCAATCCTGACGGATTTGTCAAGAGGAAAAGCAAAAAATTTTCAGATCGTTAAGAATAATGGCAATCCCCAGAGCGTTTCGCCGCGCCGCAGGCATAAAGTCACCCCGTGCAAGGGCAGCGGATCGTCCATGGAAAAAAACTCCTGCCAGGCGTCTTCGCCAAGCTCCCCGCAAAAATGGTGCTTGCCGCAGAGCAGCTGCGCGGCGGGGTTCACTCGGCTCCCATTGCAGCCAAGCCACAGGCAGCCCTCCGGGCAATCCTTTTCTTCCTCAGCCAATGGAAAGAACGCTCCCTCCATTTCGTAGTAGGTCCCCGGGCGGAACACCATGCCTGGCTGCGCGCGCTGCAGCAGCCCCGTCCGGCGCAGATATTGCATCACGCGGCGGCGCTGGTACATTTCGTTGCGTTCGAGCATCACCTCGCGGCACCGGGTTTCCGAGCAATCGGTGCACACATGCGGGATGAACGGGCGCTCCGGCCCCTCCTGCTCTCCGCGCGGAAAATGCAAATCCGCGTTGTTGTGCCCGCTGTGGGTCACGCTGTGCTTTTGCATCACATACATCGCCTCCGGCAGCTGCCGGTAAAGCTGAAAAATTTTTGAGTGGGCGTCATAGATGTAATACGCCATGTCTTTCATGTGACAAACCTCCCCGAGACGTGATATTTCTGCTCATAGACAACCTTATGCCAACTTGCGATGGCTTATAACAAGTTAAACAGCTGCAAACTTTCAAAAATCCTGAAAAACGTATTGAAATCTATTGCAAAGTATGTTATATTAAGTAGTGATGTTATGTATTTAAGATGGGAGCCGAGCGGATGGATGAATTCCAGGTGATGTATGAATTGGTGAAGGCCAAGCTTCAGGAGGAGCTTTCTGAAACAATATTTGATGTGTGGCTGAGCGAAATGCGGCCGCTGCATTTTGAGGACGGCATCGCGACGCTTTCGCTGCCTGAATTCAAGCGCAAGGTGACCGAGCAAAAATTCATGGATAACATTCACCGGGCGTTTGCCGCCGCATTGGGCTTTGGCGTGGAAATCCAATTGGTGGAGCCCGAAGACGAGCCCGCCCCGCCGCCAGTTCAAAGCGCGCCGCAGCCAAACACCCGCCTGCCGCAGGGCCACGAGGGCAACACCTTTGAGACCTTCGTCGTCGGCGGCTCCAACAAATTCGCCCACGCGGCGGCGCTCGCCGTTGCCGCAAACCCCGGCCACGCGTATAACCCGCTGTTCATTTACGGGAACTCCGGCCTTGGCAAAACCCACTTGCTCAGCGCGATTTATCACGAGCTGGCACGCAGCCTGCCCCGCGTCAATATCATCTACACCACGGGCGAAGAATTCACCAACGAGGTCATCCGCTCCATCCAGTTCAAGAGCATGGTGGAGCTGCACCAGAAATACCGCAGCGCCGACGTGCTGCTGATGGACGATGTGCAGTTCATCGCGGGCAAGGAGGCCACGCAGGAGGAATTCTTCCACACCTTTAACGCGTTGACGCAGAGCGGCCGGCAGGTCGTGCTTTCGAGCGATAAGCCGCCGAAGGACATGAACACTCTGGAGGACCGCCTGCGCAGCCGGTTTGACGCGGGACTCATCGCGGACATTCAGCCGCCGGATTTGGAAACCCGCATCGCCATCGTCAAGCGCAAGGCCATCACCACAAACTTCAATGTCTCCGACGACATCGTCGATTTCATCGCCCGCAAGCTCAAGAGCAACATCCGCCAGCTCGAAGGCGCCGTGAACCGCTTGGAGGCCATGGTCACCATGCGGGGCATGCAGCTGAACCTGAACACCGCGCAGCTCGCCATCAGCGATATTGAAAGCCAGGAGCGCCCCCTGAGCGTCACCATTGAGCGCATCATTGAGGAATGCGCCCGCAGCCATTCCCTCACCTCGGCGGACCTGCGCTCCAAGCGCCGCAGCGCGGATGTTTCCCACGCGCGGCAGGTGGCAATGTATATCATCAGCCAGATGACCGGGCAATCCACCAAGGCCATCGGCAGCGAGTTTGACCGCGACCACTCCACCGTGGTATATGCCCTGGGGGCAATCAAAGATACGCTGCAGCGCGACGCGAGCCTGAAAAAAATGATCAATGAGATCACGAAAACGGTGCAGGAAAGCTGATTTCTGCAAACTAATATTTTAGCCTCCCAAGTGATGATTGGGAGGCTTGTTTTTTTGTTGCCTGAAGCGTTTATTTTGCGAAGTTACTTAAATTCTACTGTCCAATAACTCCGCATATTGCGCATAAAACGCTGCAAATTCGCCGGCTTCAATCGCCGCCCGGATGCGCTCCATGAGCGTGTTGTAAAAATAAAGATTGTGCATCACGCACAGGCGCATGCCCAGCATTTCGCCCGCTTTGAGCAAATGCCGCAGATACGCGCGGCTGAACTGCATACAGGTTGGGCAGTCGCACAGCGGGTCAATCGGCTGCTCGTCCATCTCATAGCGTTTGTTGTTTAAATTGATGATGCCGCCCCAGGTATTCAAATGCCCGTGCCGCGCGTTGCGGCTCGGCATCACGCAGTCAAAGAGGTCAACCCCAAGGCGCACGGCCTCCAGGATGTTCCCCGGCGTGCCCACGCCCATCAAATAGCGGGGCTTTTGCGCGGGCATGTGCGGCTCCACTGCCGCTATAATCCGGTACATTTCCTCCTTCGGCTCGCCCACGGCAAGCCCGCCGATGGCGTATCCGTCCAAGTCCAACGCGCGGATTTGCTGCATGTGCGCCACGCGCAAATCCTCAAATGTGCAGCCCTGATTGATGCCGAAGAGCATCTGCCTTGGGTTGATTGTGTCGGGCAGTGCGTTCAGTCGCTCCAGTTCATCGCGGCACCGCGCCAGCCAACGAAATGTGCGCTCGCAGGATGCCGCAGCGTAGTCATATGCCGCCGGATTCTCCACGCATTCGTCAAACGCCATGGCGATATCCGAGCCCAAATTCGACTGAATCCGCATGCTTTCTTCCGGCCCCATGAAGATGCGGCGGCCGTTCACATGGCTCGCGAACGTAACGCCTTCTTCTTTGATATTGCGCAGCTTTGCCAGGCTGAACACCTGAAAACCGCCGCTGTCCGTGAGGATTGGCCCCTGCCATCGCGTGAATTTATGCAGCCCGCCCATGGCCCGTACGAGTTCATCGCCCGGCCGCACATGCAGGTGATACGTGTTGCTCAGCATGACCTGCGTCTTCAGATTTTCGCGCAGATCAACAGCCGAAACCGCGCCCTTGATGGCGCCGCCGGTGGCAACGTTCATAAAAGCCGGTGTTTGCACTGACCCATGCGGAGTCTCAAATTCGCCGCGCCTTGCCGTTTGCTCCGCGGAAATCAGATGGAACATACTGTGCCCTTCCCTGTTCGTTTTACAGAATTATCCGAAGTTCGTCCGAAAATTCACTATTTCGCTTCTGCGATATACCGCGCTGCTCTGCGTGCCGCTTGCGCCAAATCGGCGCGGCAGGTTTGCTGCAACGCTTGCAGCGGCTGCCCGCCCTCGCCCGATGGAAAAATCGCCGCAAAGCCTGCGTCGCAAAGCGCTTGTGCCCCTTCGCCAAGGCATCCGCATATGCCAATCACCGGCACGCCCGCCGCTTCCGCATATCGCAGCACACCCATGGGAGCCTTGCCCTGCAAGGTTTGCGCATCCATGCGACCCTCGCCTGTGATGACCCAATCAGTGCCGTGCAGCAGCTCGTGAAAGTGCGCCTGCTCCAGTAAAAGATCAATTCCAGGCTGCAACGTGCCGCCCAAAAAGGACAGCACACCAAATGCGAGACCGCCCGCCGCACCAGCACCGGGCGTTTGCGCAAAATCTTCCGCGTTCATCACGTCAGCGATGTGTCGCAGGCCATCATCAAGCTGCCGTACCATTGCGGCGTCCGCGCCTTTTTGCGGCGCATAGACCTGTGCCGCGCCGTTCGGGCCGTAGAGAGGATTTGTCACATCGCATGCAGCAACAACTTCGCATAATATTTTGCTTGCAGGAGGAAGCACCTTCTCAACTTCGCATAATGTTGCACCCGTCGGACAGAATGCTTCCCCTGCCCGGTTGAGAAATCGCCACCCCAACGCATGCGCCATACCGCATCCCGCGTCGTTGGTGGCGCTGCCGCCCAAGCCCAAAATAACGCGCGAGGCCGTCTTTCCCGCAATCTGAAGCAGCTCCCCCACGCCCCGTGTGGTCGCAAGTCCCGGGTTCAGTCCATGCGGTCTGGCAAGCTCCAAGCCCGCGCAGGCCGCCATTTCCAGCACCGCCGTGCCGTTGCTCAGCAAAAGCCACGGCGCGTGCACCGGCGCGCCAAAAGGGCCGCTCACTTCGGCGGTTTGCATTGTGCCGCCGCATGTCGCATGCCACGCCGCAACCATGCCCTCGCCGCCATCGGCCAAGGGCATGGCAATTGTCTCCGCGCCGGGAACTTCGCATAATTCCTGCGCAACAATGTCACAAACCTCTTGGGCGGATAACGTGCCCTTGAAGCCATCGGGTGCGATAATAATTTTCATAGGTTCAACGCGTTACTCTGCCGCTTGCGCGCGCAGGTAGCGTTTGAAGAAGCTGACGGCCTTTTCCAGCGCCTCCACAGGGATGCGTTCGTTGGTGCCGTGGGTGCACAGCAGCAAATTCATGTCCACGAGGAACGGCGAGAAGCGGTAGAGATTGTCGCACACCGGCTCATAGAAGTGGCTGTCGGTGCCGCCCATCACGAGGAAGGGCACCACCATTGCGTCCGCATATTCCGCCTCCACAAGGGCGCGGATGCTGTCATAGCTGCGGCCTTCTGTGGGCGAAAACGGCGACGCTTCGTTCTTTTTCAGCACTTCTACCTGAATATCTTTGATGGGCGACACTTTTTTGATGTGGTGCATCACATCGTCAGTTGTTGTGCCCGGCATCATGCGGAAATTCGCCACAATGCTGGCATTTTGCGGCAGCACGTTGGCGGCGGGGCTCCCCTGCGCCTGCGTGACTGCCGTTGTGGTGCGGATCAGGCTCGCCGCCGGTGGAAATTTTTTGAGCGCCGCAAGAATAATCGGGCGCAGCAGCTTGTGGTTGCACGTTACCAGACGAAGATAATAGGGCAACCTGCGGCCCGCCGTATCCAAAATATCCGTCAGGAACGGCATCATTTTCGCCTTGAACTGGTTGGCTTCCAGCGCGCGGATCACCTCTGCCAGCTCGCCCAAACCGGAGTGATCCGGCGGCTGAGAGGAGTGCCCGCCCTTGCGTTTGACGCTGATTTCAAAATCGGCATAGCCCTTTTCGCTGATGCCGATGCCAGCGACGGTGCAGTTGAACATGTTCTTGAAGTGCGCGGGTAGCATGGCACCGCCCTCGTCGAGCGAGCTGTCGAGCCGCACGCCGCGATCGGCCAACGCCTTGCAAAGCTGCTGCGCCCCGGCATCCACCGCGCCCACCACTTCTTCGTCCTGCCCAAAGAGCAGATACACGTCACGGTCGGGCTGAAAGCCTTCTGCCAAAAGGGTTTCGATGGCTTCCATCACGCAGATCAGATGGTTTTTCATGTCCAGCGAGCCGCGCCCCCAGATGAATTCACCGTCGTTATAGCCACTGAACGCCGGGTGCTCCCAGTCCTGTTCCGTGCCCTCAGAAACCGGCACGACGTCCTGGTGCGAGAGCATTGCCACGGCTGGCAATTCGGAGTTTTTGCCTTTCCAGCGGTAAAGCAAATTGGCCTCGCCGATGATTTCGCGCGTCATCGCTTTGTGAATCAGCGGGTAGCTTTGTTCTAAAAACGCCTGAAAACGCTTGAACTCATCCCAGTCCACTTTCTCCTTTTCGGGGTAGGAAATCGTTTGGATTTGGATCGCCTCGCTCAGGCGCTGCGCCACGCGGGCGGCGTCCACATCCTCTGCGGGCAGCGGCTCCGATTTGACGGGTTTCGCCTTGAAAAATGCCGCGCGGATTGCCGTGATCACGCAAAACAAACCAATGATGCCAAGAATAATCCAGCCTGCCATTTGTGCCATCTCCTTTATGTATTTTTATCCGTTTGATGGAATTGCTTCAGATTGCCTGCTTTTTGCGCGCGGCGGCCGAGTTCCTCCGCCACGTCACCCGGCGTGACGCCCTGCTGCGCCATGAGCACCGCCGCGTGAAACGCCAAATCGGCAAGCTCGTTAATAAGACCTTCTTTGTCATCATTTTTTGCCGCGATGATTGCCTCCGCGCTTTCCTCTCCCACTTTTTTGAGGATTTTGTCCAGCCCCTGCGCAAACAAATAGCAGGTGTAGGAGCCCTCCTGTGGGCTCTCGCGCCGCTCCAAAATCGTCTCGTAAAGTTCAAAAAATTCGTTCATGATATTTTCCTGCCTCCAATTAATATTATGCAAACGTATCAAAAAAACTCAGCTGTGTGCTTTGCGGCAGCCCCTGGAACGCGCCCAGTTCTCCCAAAAGCTCCATCACATTCGTTGGCGTTTTGGTGCGGTGCTGAAAATCGTCCTTCGATAGAAACTCGCCGTTGCCGTCGTCGCGGCCGCCCGCCATCTGCTGCACCGCCACATCGCCGCAGCCTTCCAGCGACGAAAACGGCAGGCGGATTTCCCCGTCCTCAATGAGATACGCCGCCGCGTCCGATTTGTAGATATCCACCGGGCGCACGCGCACGCCGCGCGCCAGCATCTCGTTCACCACCTGCAACAGCGCGAACATGTCCTGCTCTTTTTGCGTGGCCTCCTTGCCCTTGCCCCTGATCTCCCGCATGCGCGCCTTCACGGCCTCTTTGCCGCCAAGAATCGCCCGCAAATCAAGCGCGCCGCCCCGCACGGTGAGCGTTGCCGCGTAATATGCCACGGGGTGATAGACCTTGTACCAGGCCAGCCGCATCGCCGCAATGACATACGCCGAGGCGTGCGCCTTGGGGAACATGTACTTGATTTTCATGCAGGAATCAATGTACCACTGCTCCACGCCGTGCTCTTTCATGGCGTTTATATGCTCCGGCGTGAGCTTTTCCCGCGCTTTGCCGCGGCGCACAATCTCGGTGATATCAAACGCCATGCCGGGCGCCAAACCCTTGTGCATCAAGTGAACCATGATGTTATCGCGCGTGCCGATGACCTCGGAAATATCGCAAATCCCATCCACAATGAGCTGCTGCGCGTTGCCCAGCCACACGTCCGTGCCGTGGGAAAGACCTGAAATCTGCAGCAAATCGGAAAAGCACTTTGGCTTTGCGTCCATCAGCATGCCCAGCACAAAGTTGGTACCCATTTCAGGCAGCGAAAGCGTGCCCGTGGGGCAGTCGATGTCCGCCGCCGTCACACCCAACGCCTCCGGCGATGCGAACAGCGAGTAAAGCTTCGGGTCGCAAACATCCGCCTGATCAATCTTAATTCCCGTGAAATTTTCAAGGTATTTATACAGCGTCGGCACGTCGTGCCCCAGGTTATCGAGCTTCAAAATCGCGTCGTTGAGCGAATGAAAATCAAAGTGCGTCGTCATGCCCTTGTCCGCCTTGTTGGCGGGATACTGCACCGGGGTAAAGTCCTCGGCCTCCATATCGGACGGCACGACCACCATGCCGCCGGGGTGCTGCCCCGACGTGCGCTTGACGCCCTCAAGGCCCTTTGCCAGGCGCTCGGTTTCCGCCTGCGAGGCCTCCTGACCGGAACGCTCCAAGTATTTTTTCACGTAGCCGTAGGCCGTTTTTTCCGCAATGGTGGAGATGGTGCCCGCCTTGAACACGTGCGTTTTGCCGAAGAGCTCCTCCGTGTAGCGGTGGGCATAAAACTGATATTCACCGGAAAAGTTCAGGTCGATATCGGGCTGCTTGTTGCCCTCAAAGCCCAAAAACGTCTCAAACGGGATGTCGTGCCCGTCGCGGTGCATCGGAACGCCGCAATCGGGGCAATCCTTGGGCGGCAGGTCAAAGCCGGAGCCGACGGAGCCATCCAAAAAGAACTCGCTGTGACAGCATTTCTTACATAAATAATGCGGCGCGAGGGGGTTCACCTCAGAAATTCCCGCCGCGTTTGCCGCAAAGGAGGACCCAACCGAGCCGCGCGAACCCACGTAATAGCCGTGATCCTCGGAGTCCTTCACCAGCTTTTGAGCGATGACATAAAGCACCGCAAAGCCGTTTTTGATGATGGAATCCAGCTCTTTTTCCAGCCGCTGCGCCACGTACTCCGGCATCGGGTCGCCGTAGCGCTCCTTCATGCGGTCATAGCAAATCTCGCGCAGTTTTTCGTCCGAACCGGGGATGCTGGGCGGGAACGTGCCGTCCGGGAAGGGGCGGATTTCCTCGGTCATTTCCGCGATCATGTTGGGATTTTTCACCACGACCTCATAAGCCGTTTCCTCTCCCAGATAGGCGAATTCGCGCAGCATGTCGTCTGTTGTGCGGAAATAAAGCGGCGCCTGGTTACTGAAATCATCAAAGCCCTGCGCGGCCTGCAAAACCTCCCGGTGCACAGCGTCCTTGGGGTCCAGAAAATGCACGTCACCGGTCGCCACCACAGGCTTGCCCAGCGCATCCGCCAGATGAATGATCCGCCGGTTGATCTCGCACAGCTCCTCTTCGCTTTCCAGCTGGGGCGGCTCCCCTGCCCGCTGCGGGCGCAGCAAAAACGCGTTGTTGCCGTTCGGCTGAATCTCCAGATAATCATAAAACCCGGCAATATCCAGCAGCGCCTGTTCGCTTTTGCCCTCCAAAATTGCCTGATACAGCTCCCCCGCCTCGCACGCGCTGCCGATGATCAGGCCCTCGCGCCGCTGCAGCAATTCACTTTTTGGGATGCGCGGCTGGCGGTAAAAGTGCGAAATGTGCGAGCTGGTGACCAGCTTATACAGGTTTTTCAGGCCTGTCAGGTTTTTCACCAGCAGAATCATATGGAAGGCGTGGCGGCTTTTTGCGCTCACGCGGAACGTCTCCTGATTAAAGCAAATGAGGTCGCGGTCGGGGCATTCTTTTTCCGCCAAGCGCAACAATTCCAACAGCACGCGGCCGGTCACGCGGGCGTCGTCGTCCGCGCGGTGATGCCCGAATTTTCCGAGCCGGAAGTGATCCACCAGGGTATCCAGCCGGTAGTTTTTCATATCCGGCAGCAGCTTTTGCGCAAGGGTCAGCGTATCGGCGCACGGCACGTCAAACCGCTCGCCATGGCGGCTATACAAGGCTTTCATGAAGCCCATATCGAACCGCGCGTTGTGCGCCGCAAGGAACGCGTCGCCGCAAAATTCCGCAAACGCCTGCGCCGCCGCCCACTCCTCCTGCGCACCCACCAGCATCTCCGGCGTGATGCGCGTCAGCTTCGTAATCCGCTCCGGCAGCGGGCGTTCGGGGTCAACAAACGTCTGGAATTCCCCAACGATTTCGCCCTGCACAATCTTCACCGCGCCGATTTCAATCACACGGTCTGTCCGTGCGCTCAAGCCCGTTGTCTCCAAATCGAACACCACAATGGGGCAATCGAAGGAAAAATAATCCCGCGCGCCCAGCACCGCTTTGGGGATGTCGTCCACAAAATAGGCTTCCATGCCGTAGACAATTTTGACGCCGTGCTTTTTGCCCGCTTCCATCGCCGCGGGGAACGCCTGCACCACGCCGTGATCCGTGATGGCTATGGCTTTGTGCCCCCACGCGCCCGCGCGGGCAACCAACTTTTTCACGTCAATCAGGGCGTCCATTTCGGACATGCTCGTGTGCGCATGCAGCTCCACGCGTTTTTCCGGCGCGTTGTCCTCCGGCAGCACGGGCTTCGCCATCATAATCGATTTTGGCTTGAGGAGATACCCATTGGAGAACTTATCAAGCACGAACTCGCCGCGCATGCAAAGATATGCGCCGTTTTTGATGTCCTTCAAAAGCGCCTCGCCCTGTTCGGTTTTCCCAAAAATCTTGCACGGCACAGAATCCGTGTAATCTGTAATATTAAATGTGATGATTTTTTTCGTGCCGTCCTTGGTCTTGTTTTCCCGCAGGCCAAAGACCTCGCCGATCACCAGCACGCTGCCGTCCTCCGGCGAAAGGGTCGCAATCGCGCGTGGAAAGCCCTTGTGACCGCCACCATAAATCACCTTGCCGTGTTCATATGTAAAGGGGAGCACGGTCGGCTCCTGCTCTTCTTCGCCGTTAAAATCAATTGGAGAAAATGGGGATTCACCCGAAATTTCCGCCGGTATATATGCTGGGGGCGCTTCATATGCCGCTTCTGATGAAGGCGCATCCCCCCGCACCACAAGCTCCACCGATATCGCAAGCTCAAAATTTTCGCGCACAAACCGCTTGATCCACCCGGCGGCGTCCGCGTCCTCCAGCACCTGCTTGCCCATGGCGCTGGTCGCCAAAGTCAGGCACTCGTCCTCGTATTCCGGCTGCGTTTCGTTCAAAAATCCGTTGACAACCACGATGGCCTCGCGCAGTTTTTGCAGCAGCCAGGGGCAGGCCTCCGTGCCAAAGCAGGCGGGAGAAAATTGCAGGCTGTGGGTCACCACACAGTTGGTGGCTGTTGCCACGTTGCCGCACATTTCCGTCACAAGCGACGGCGGAATCCATTGCTCCGCCCGCAGCTCCATGTGCATCTTGCGCTGCGGCAGGTCAATGTTCGGCTGCACCAGCAACGCCTGTGTCTGAACCGGAAATTCCACCCCCGGCAGGCAGTCACCAAAAAAAATCCATAGGGGGATAAAAGCCATAGCGCACCCTTTCTTGGTTGGTTTGAATTTTGCAAACGGGCGAACACAGTTCGCCCCTACATAATGCGAATCAATCAGCGTTTACTAAAAAGCCCTGACTACAGCTTTTCGATTTCGCTCATCAACGCGTCAAGCGCCTCGTGCTCCGGCACCTTGCGCAGAATTTCTCCCTTGGCAAAGAGCAGCGCGCAGCCGTCGCCGCCCGCAAGACCAATGTCCGCCTCCCGCGCCTCGCCCGGGCCGTTGACCGCGCAGCCCATGATCGCCACGGTGATCTCTTTGCGGCAATCAGCCAAGCGTTCTTCCGCCGCGGTTGCCAGCGCAACCAGATCAATCTTCGTGCGGCCGCAGGTGGGGCAGCTGATGAGATTCGGCCCGCCGCGCCCAAGACCCACCGAACGCAGGATATCAAAACCCGCGCGCACTTCCTCCACCGGCTCCGCCGTGAGCGAAACGCGGACCGTATCGCCAATGCCCCGCAGCAGCAGCGCGCCGATACCTACGACCGATTTCACGAGCCCCATGCGCTGCGTTCCCGCTTCCGTTACGCCCACATGCAGCGGATAATCGCATTGCCCCGCGAGCAGCTCATACGCCCGCACCGTGCGCTCCACATTGGAGGACTTGAGCGAAAGGATGATGTCATAAAAATCGCAGGCCTCCAGCAACTTCGCGTGGCGCAGGGCGCTTTCCACCATGGCCTCCGGCGTTGGCGCGCCATGCTTCGCGAGAATTCCCTTTTCAATCGACCCGGAATTCACGCCGATGCGGATGGGAACGCCCTTTATTTGACACGCAGTTGCAACAGCTTTGACACGATCCCGCGCGCCGATGTTGCCGGGATTGATGCGAATTTTATCCGCGCCGGCGGCAAGGCTTTCCAGCGCGAGCCGATGATCAAAGTGGATATCCGCCACAATCGGGACGGTACAATGCGCCTTGAGCGCCGCAATCAGCGCAACGCTTTCCATATCGGGCACGGCGGCACGGATGATCTCGCAGCCCGCGGCCTCCAGCTCTTTTGCCTGCGTTATGTTCGCGGGGATGTCGTGCGCCGGTCGGCTGAGCATCGATTGCACACGCACAGGCGCCCCGCCGCCGATGGTGTGACCACCCGCCGCAGGGTTCCCCACGCGCACGCTTCTGCTGATCCGCCGTGTCATTTCAATTCCCCTTTATTTCACTTTTACCGTTTTCCTGTTATCAGCGCGTAAATATCCGCAAATGAGATGATCACCATGAACAGCATGAGCAATATGATTCCCACGCCGTGCACCACGGCCTCAAGCTTTTTGGGCACCGGCTTGCGGAAAATCATCTCAATGAGCGTGAAGAAGAGCCGTCCGCCGTCCAGCGCGGGGAGCGGCAGCAAATTCATGACGCCGATGTTGATGGAGATGAAACCAAAGAGCAGCAGCAAATCCATGAAGGCATAGAGCGCCTGCAATTTGTCCTCGCCTGTGGCGCTTTCCTGCGCCTGCTGCGCCCCGGTAGAAAGCAGCGTCACCACGCCGATGGGGCCGGAAATCTCCCGCAGCTTGACCTTGCCCGTCACCATATCCATCAGGCTCAGATACACCATGCGCGCGAGCGAAGCGCTTTCGCCGATCGTCTCTTTTGCCAGCAGCCCAACGCTGCGGTTCCCTTTTTCATACCCCACCAGATAAAAATCAAGACCGTAATAGGTCGTTCCGTCCTCCCGCTCGCCCTGCTTGAACTGCATATCCGGCAAGGTGACTTTTTTGCCGTCACGCTTGACGACCACATCCATCTTCCCGTCCTTGCCGCGATTGAGCAGGAAATTCAGGTCAAGGCTATTATACACCAGCTTGCCGCCGATGGCGTGGATTTTGTCGCCCACCTCAAGCCCCTGCGTGTTGGTGATGGAGGTTTCGCCAAAGTCCTTCACCTGCGGCACATAGGTTTTGGGGTCCATCGTCACAATCACGGACATGATGATTACGCCGCAAAGGATATTCACAAACGCCCCCGCAAACAAAATAACGAAGCGCTTCCACGCCTTTTGATTGGTAAAGGAACGGGGATCGTCGCTGGCTTCCTCATCCTCGTCCATCAGCACCGAGCCGCCGAACGGGAGGGCCTTCAGGCTATAGAGCGTCTCGCCTTTTTGCTTTTTCCAAAGGCGCGGGCCCATGCCCATAGAGAACTCGTTCACCTTGACCTTAAAGGCTTTGGCCGCGCTGAAATGCCCAAGCTCGTGGGATAAAATCAGGAAGCCAAAATAAAGAATTGCCACGAGAATCGGCCAAACCTTGCCCCATATGGCACCGATGCTGATTGCTAAATTGATCATCGTAAACCTCTCAACTCAATGCTTCTATTAACAAATTCGCGGGCGGCTTGATCCGCCGCAAAGATATTTTCCAATGTATCCGCCGCGCCCTGCGGCGTGTGTTCGAGCGCTTCTTCCACCAATTCCGCGATTTGGAAAAAGCTGATGTTCCCTGCGCGGAATTGCTCGTTTGCGGCCTCGTTTGCCGCGTTGAGCGTTGCACCCGCCAACCCGCCCATGGTGTGTGCCCTGCGGCACAGCGCAATCGCGGGGAAAGCCGCGTCGTCGGACGGCTCAAATGTCAGTGTTCCCAAAGCCGCGAGGTTTAGCCGTTCGCCCTGCCCGCTCGCACCCTCCACGCGTGCCGGGTGGGTCAGCGCGTACTGAATCGGCAGGCGCATATCCGGCGTGCCCAATTGCGCGAGCACCGCGCCGTCAACACACTCCACCAGCGAATGCACGATGCTTTGCCGGTGCACCAGCACATCAATGCGCTCCGGCGGCATGGCAAACAGGTGCGCCGCCTCAATCACCTCAAGGCCCTTGTTGAACATCGTCGCGGAATCCACCGTGATCTTCGCGCCCATGCTCCATGTGGGGTGGCGCAAGGCGTCCTCCACGGTCACATGCGCCAGTTCTGCCCTTGATTTTCCGTAAAACGCGCCGCCTGAAGCTGTTAAAATGATGCGGGAAACTTCACCCGGGTCTTTCAGTCCCTGCAAGCATTGAAACACCGCCGAGTGCTCGCTGTCCACCGGGAGAATCGGCCGGTTTTGCTCCTGCGCAAGCCGCATCACCAGCTCGCCGCCCGCCACAAGGCTCTCTTTGTTGGCGAGGGCAAGGCGGCTCCCCGCCCGCAGCGCCGCAACGCTCGGCCGCAGCCCCGCGATGCCCACAATGCTGTTGAGCACGGTATCCGCGCCCATCGCGGCGCATTCTTCCACGCCCTGCGCCCCTGCCAGCACCTGTATATTCATATCGCGCAGGCGCAGTTTTAATGCACGCGCGGCGGCTTCATCCGCCAAGGCAACGGCACGCGGCCGGTATTTCCGGGCCTGTTGCTCCAGCAGCACGTCATTGCGCTGCGCTGTTAACGCAAGCACAGGCCACCCCAATGCTGAGATGACCTCCAATGCCTGCGTGCCGATGGAACCGGTGGAGCCCAGCACTGCAATGCCGCGCTGTGCATTTTGTTGTGTGCCGCTCTGCGTCAAGTGAAAAAACTCTCCTTGTTATTTAAAAAGCAATGACCATCCGTAGTGGTACTGCAATTGTAAAAGCCCAAGCACCGTCGGTGCCACAAACAGATAGGAATCAAAGCGATCCATCACGCCGCCGTGGCCGGGGAAAATCTTACCGAAATCCTTTGCGCCAAAGTTGCGTTTGAATACGGAGGCGGTCAGGTCGCCGATCATCGAAATTGCGCACAGCGGGATCGACAACGCGAACACCGCCAGGATGTTGATGGTGTGGTTTTGCAGGAAAAACGCGTTGAACATCCACGCAAAGCCGGCGTTTGCAGCCGAGGTCAGGATCAATGCGCCAACCGCGCCCTCCACCGATTTTTTTGGGCTGACCTTTGGGCAAAGCTTTTTTTTGCCCAGCTTAACACCCACAAAGAACGCAAATGTATCCGTGAGCCACGCGCAGCAAAAGACATAAAAGATCAGGAACACCACCAGGTTTTTCTCCCAGGCAGGGTTCATCGCCTGCTCTATGTTGCGCATCATAACAACGGAAATCATGGCGCCCGGCACGATAATCGAAGCCAGCAGCGCAATCAAAATATCCGTGAACTTCGTTCTATCAAAGTTTGCCAGCATCAGAATCACCAGCAGGAAAAAATACGCCAAAAACGGCAGCAAAACGGGCAGATTCAGCCGTTCGAACACCTGGTATTCCAGCAGTGCAGGCACGGCGGCCGCAACCGGCATCGCCACCCAAATGATCGACTTGTTCTTCATCCCCGCCACATGGCAAATTTCATAGCACGCCATTGCTGAAAAAATAGCAATCAAGCTCCCCATCATCGGCGTTTCGATAAACACAAGCGCCGTTATCGCGAGCGACGCGGCAAGCAGCCCTACGATCAAACGAGTTTTGACTTCGCCTTTTTTCTTTTTTTTATCACTCATGAAATCACTTCTTTTCTATAATTTCGCACGAATATCCCCAAATCTCCGGTTTCGCTTTCCGTAATCCTCAATGGCCATATCCAGGTCTTCGCAGCTAAAATCAGGCCACAGGATATCGGAAAACCAAAGCTCCGCGTAGGCGCTTTGCCACAACAAAAAATTTGAGAGCCTTTGCTCGCCGCTGGGACGGATGATTAAATCGGGCATATCCTGCCCGGCGGTATACAGCCCATCTTCCAAGTCGGCCTCGGTCAGTTCTTCCGGTCGCATCTCCCCTTTCACGCAGCGTTCGGCCAATTGCCGCGCGGCATGCAGAATCTCGCTGCGTCCGCCGTAGTTCACTGCGATGTTGATCACGGTTTGGTCCTGCGTTGACGATTCCTGTTCCATTTTTCGCAAACGGCACAGAATATCCGCCGGCACCGGGCCGCCTTCTTCCAGCCCGCCGATATAGCGGATGCGGAATTTGCGCTGCTCATTTTCCGCGCGGCGGCGCTCCATGTCGTCGAGCTGACTGCGGAACAGCTCCATGATAGCGTCAACCTCTTCGGGCGGACGCTGCCAGTTTTCTGTTGAAAACGCATAGAACGTGAGGTATTTCACACCAAGGTCGGCAGCGTATTCGCAGATGCGCTGAAAGGCCTCGACCCCCGCTTTGTGCCCCACCGGGCGCGGGAGCCCCCTTTGCTTTGCCCAGCGGCCGTTGCCGTCCATGATGATGCCGATGTGCTGCGGTAATGTACCCATTAGATCTCCATAATCTCTTTGGTTTTTTCCGCCGCGGCCTGGTCAATTTGTTTGCAATACTTATCGGTCAGGTCCTGCAGCTCTTTTTCGTCGTCGCGCAGGTCGTCCTCCGTGATTTCCGAAGCCTTTTCCAGCTTCTTGAGCTTTTCGGCGGTGTCCCGGCGGGTATTGCGGATGCTCACCTTGGAGTCCTCCGCCATGCGCTTGATGTCCTTGCCGAGCTGCTTGCGGTTTTCTTCCGTGAGCTGCGGGAAGATTAGGCGAATCACGCGGCCGTCGCTCTGGGGATTGATGCCCAGGTCCGAGTTCTGGAGCGCTTTTTCGATGGCACGCACGGTGCCTTGATCCCACGGCTGAATGGTGAGAATACGCGCTTCCGCAATGGCGACCGCCGCCATCTGGTTGATGGGCGTGGGTGTGCCGTAATAATCCACGCGGATTTTTTCCAGCACACCGGGGTTGGCGCGCCCCGCGCGGATGGTGCTGTATTCATGTTCCAGCGCCGCAACGGCTTTTTCCATACGCTCTTTGGCTTGCAGCAATTGTTCGTTCATGAGTCATCCTCCTTATAAGCAATGGTCGCTTGTTCTCAGTTATCAATCACCAGCGTGCCCATATTTTCTCCCTGCAGGGCGCGCAGGATATGGTTCGGGTCATTCAGATTGAACACCAGCATCGGGATATTCTTATCGCGGCAAAGCGCCGCCGCCGTGGCGTCCATCACATTCAGCCGCTGTTCGAGGATATCGCCGTGGGTGAGCACGTCATATTTTTTTGCGTCCGCATGCTTGCGGGGGTCCTTGTCATAGATGCCGTCCACATTTGTGGCCTTGAGCACCACCTCGGCCTCGATTTCCGCCGCGCGCAGGGCCGCCGTGGAATCCGTGGTGAAGAACGGATTGCCCGTGCCGCCGCCAAAAATCACGGCCTTGCCGCCCTCGAGCGCCGCAACCGCCGCCCGTTTGTCAATCCCCATGGCGAACTGCGGCATCACGTGCGCCGCCTGCACCAGCGTTTCCACGCCCATTTGCTCCAGCGTATCGGAAAGCGCGATGGCGTTCATCATCGTGGCAAGCATGCCCATCTGGTCGGCGCGCACGGCGTCCATCGTGCCGCTGCTGCGCCCGCGCCAAAAATTCCCGCCGCCAATGACAATCCCCAACTGTGCGCCTGCTTTCACGCAGTTTGCAACTGCCGCGCAAATGCGCTCCGTTGTTTCAAAGTCAATTCCGGCGCCTTTTTCGCCGGCCAATACCTCGCCGCTGAGTTTCAGCAATGCGCGCTTATACTTCAGCATACTAATCTCCTATCACAATTTCCCTGTGGCTTTCGCTGCTGCGATAAATCGCGTCCAGTATCTTTGACGCTTCGATTGTTCGATCAATGTGCGCCTGATTCGGCACCCGGGTGCGCACGCTTTCCACAAAGGAATCAATTTCAATCTTATAAAAATCGCTTTCCGGCAGCTCGATGCTGCGCTTGGTCAGGCCGCCGTCCTGCGCGGTGTAATACACGAAGTCTTTGCAGTAATTCAGGCGGATGCCGCCTTTGTCGCCGATGAAATCGATGTAGGTTTCAGACTCGCCGATGTTTTGCGCCCACGCGCCGTGGAAAGAAATCACAGGGCCGGCAGTGCGCACAAGCCCCACGCAGGAGTCGTCCACGTCATAGACGCCGCCGGTTTCTTTCGTGCGGTCGGCCCACATAGAAAGATAAGTGTAGTTTTCAATATCGCGCCCAAGCTTGCAGAAAGTCTCGCCGCTTGCCGTGAGAATTTTCGGTTCGCCGCAGCAATAGAGCACCAGGTCCAGGTAGTGCACGCCCCAGTCAATCAGCGCGCCGCCGCCGGCAATTGCCTTGCGGGTGAAATCCCCGCCGATCCCCGGGATGGAGCGGTGCGCCCGGAAGCTGGCATACACATGATACACCTCGCCGAGGTCGCCCTGCTCGATCATCTGCTTCACCAGATTGTTATACGCGCCAAAGCGGTTCACCACACCGATGCTCAGCAGCCGGCCCGATTCGTGCGCGGCCTTCTGCATTTCAAGCGCCTCCGGCAACGTGCGTGCGGCGGGTTTTTCGCAGAGCACATCCTTGCCCGCCCGCAAAAAGTCAATCGAAATCGGCGCGTGCATGTCGTTGTGCGTGCACACAGAAACCAGGTCCAGTTCCGGGTCGTTCAGGATCTCTTTATAATCATATACCGCTGTGCCGCCGTATTGTTGCGCCGCCTTGTCCGCCCGCTCGGGAATGATGTCGCAGAAATATTTGAGCTGCACGTTCGGGTTGCTTGCGTAATGGGGGATGTGCGATCCGCTGGCGATGCTGCCGCAGCCGATCACCGCCGCTTGCAATATACTACTCATACGCTTACCTCTTATGACATGATCATCTCTTGGCACAGTTTGAATTTAAAACCTAACCACTGCTTATTTTATCACATTTGCCCGGCATAGTCAAGCAAAGAATCCTTTGTGTTTTCCAGCCGCCCTTCCAGCACCTCTTCCAGCAGCGCATCCAGCACGCGGCCGAGCGCGGGGCCTTGGAATCCAAGCGGCAGCAAATCGTTCCCATTGACCGCCAGCTGCTTGCGCGTGACGCAAATTTGCGCCTTCGCAAGCGCCGCAATTTCTTCCCGCAGCGGCATGTAGGCATCCAGCCGATAGCGTTTTTCGGGTGCCTGCGCGCAAACATCCGCACGGGCAAGCCGCAGCAAATCCAGCAGCGTTTCTTCGCCAAACTGCCCCAGCAAACGCTTGAGATGCCTGGTATTTGTCCCCTCCAGCAGCCGCAGCTCATGATGGCAAATCAGCGTCGCCACGGTTTCTGTCAAGCGCCTTGCGCATTTGAGGTTCGCCATGATTTCCCGCGCGATGGATTCGCTGACCGCCGGGTGCCCGTGAAAATGCCCGGCACCTTTTTCATAAAAATAACAGGGCGGCTTGCCGCTATCGTGCAGCAGCGCGGCCCAGCGCAAATGCGGCTGCGGCGGGATGGCCTCCACTGCGGCGCAGGAGTGCTCCCACACGTCATAGCAGTGCCAAAGGTTGCGTTGGTCAAAGCCGTCCATCGCCCGCAGCTGCGGCATCAGGGTGAACATCACCGCGCGGTAGTCCATCAAAACCCGCCGCGCGTCCTGCCCGCAAAGGAGCTTCGTCAATTCCGCCTGCACACGCTCCTTCGCGACATAATGCAGGCTCTCCCGCAGCTCCAACAGCGCCGCCGCCGTGCGTTCCTCCAGCGCAAAGCCCAGCGTTGAAGAAAACCGCAGCGCCCGCAAAATCCGCAGGGCATCTTCCTCAAAGCGCTTGCGGGGTTCTCCCACGCAGCGGATTATTTTGCTTTTCAGGTCGTTTTCGCCGCCAAACGGGTCCATCAATCCAAGCTGCGGGTGATACGCCATGGCGTTGATGGTGAAATCCCTGCGGCTGAGGTCGGTCGTCAAATCGTCCGTGAACGTCACCGAATCCGGCCTGCGGTGGTCGGCATAGTCGCCGTCCTGCCGGAATGTAGTCACCTCAATGGGCTGATGATCGATGATCGCTGTGACCGTGCCGTGCTTTAAGCCCGTTTCCAGCACAGGAATCCCCTGCAGCGCCGCCATCACCTCTTCCGGCTGCGCGTTGGTGCAGATATCCCAATCCTTCGGCTCGATGCCCAGCAGTGTATCCCGCACGCAGCCGCCCACCACAAAAGCGCAAAACCCCGCCTCTGTCAGCAGGGTGATGATTTTTGATGCACGCTCCGGCAGCCTCATGTGCAAATCTAGCCCGCCATCCTCATGCACTCCGCCGCCACCTCCTCAAGTTCCTCATATGTTTGCAGCGCGACAACCCGCTGCCGCAGCGCCGCGCCGCCCCGCAGACCCTTCGTATACCACGCGGCATGTTTGCGCGCCTCACGCATGCCGATGTGTTCGCCTTTGTATTCGCACAGCAGCCGGATATGCCGCAGCATCATTGCCATGCGTTCTTCGATTGACAGGGGCTTCGCCTGTTCGGCATTCTCTATGCCCGCCTCATTGTTTTGCAGATATTCAGAAACCTCGCGGAACAGCCACGGTCTGCCCTGTGCGGCCCGCCCAATCATCACCGCGTCGCAGCCGGTTTCGTTCATCATGTGCATCGCGCTTTTCCCTTCTGCTACGTCTCCGTTGCCGATGACCGGGATGCCAACCGCCAGCTTCACGTCTCTTATAATAGAAAGATCCACCGGCGGAGCGTACATCTGCGCGCGGGTGCGCCCATGCACCGTGAGCCACGCGGCCCCCGCCTGTTCGCAGCGCAGGGCGAGCTCTACAGCATTGCGGCTGGTATCATCCCAGCCTGCCCGTATTTTTATGCTGACGGGCACCTCGCCCGCAACAGCACTGATGACCTCTTTCATGATTTGCTCCGCAAGCGCCGGCGATTTCATCAACGCAGCACCGGAGCCGTGCCCCGCCACCTTGTGCGCCGGGCAGCCCATGTTGATGTCGATGAATTCGGGTTGATATCGCAGCGCGGCCTCCACCGCCGCCGGAAATGTATGCGGCTCTTTGCCAAACAGCTGAATCCCGCAGGGGCGCTCGCGGTCGTTGATCTCCATGAGCTGCGCGCTTTTGCGGTCGCCGCAGTAAACCCCCATCGCGCTGATCATCTCGGTGCAGCAAAAGCCCGCACCCATTTCCATGCAGAGCTCCCGCATGGCGCGGTCGGCAACGCCTGCCATCGGCGCGAGTACCGGAGCCACCGGTCGCTCCGAAAAAAATGGCTCAAATTTCATGCAGTGAGTTCCCCTTGCAGATAAAGCACCGCGTTCCCGCCGATCAGCACGCGCTCCACCTGATGTTCGCAAAACAGCGTGCCGCCGCGCTTAGAAAGCTGCCGCGCGCTGAGCTGATATTTGCCAAGCCTTGCCGCCCAAAACGGAATCAGCTCCGTGTGCAGCGAACCCGTGACCGGGTCTTCGTCAATCCCGAACTTGGGCGCAAAAAAGCGCGACACAAAATCGCAGGCATCGCCCGTTGCCGTGACGCCGCAGCCTTGCCCCGGCAGCTGCGCAACCAGTGCGATATCCGGCACGCAGTCCCGCACAGCGGCTTCGTCCTCCAGCACCAAAATCAAATCCCGCGCGAGGTGCGCTTCTTTGACCGCGCAGCCAATTGCCGCTTCCATTTCGCTCGTGACCGCCACGGGCTGCGGCATTCTGGCGGGGAAATTGAGGACATAGCGCCCGTCTTTCACCTCAACCAAGAGCTGCCCGCTCTGGCTATGGAAGCAAAAATGTGTTTGCTCCGGCGCGGCAAAGCGGTGCAGTATAAACGCACTTGCCAGCGTCGCGTGGCCGCACAAATCAATTTCAACCGCCGGCGTGAACCAGCGGATGTCATAATCTCCGCCGTTCGGCACGACAAACGCCGTTTCCGATAGGTTGTTTTCCGCCGCGATGGCCTGCATCAGCTCGGCAGGCAGCGGCGCTTCCGGCAGGCAAACCCCCGCCGGGTTCCCGCTGAACAGCGTATCCGTAAACGCGTCCGCAATATAATATCGCATAAGTTCCCTCTATTTCCTGTCAAACAAAACTGGCGTCGTCCAGCTCTTTCCAGAGCAAACGCTCCTCGGAAAGCACATCCTCCCGCGGAACCTCCGGCGCCTCGGCATAGACCTCCGCCTTCCTGCCGCGCAGCCAAATTGTGGGCTCGATGCGCAGCGTAAAGCCCGTGCCGCTGGGCGTGAGCCACTCGTGCATGGGCGCTTCCGGCAGGCCGAACATACTCATCAGCGCCATCACCACCCCGCCGGGGAGGATAACGACCGTGTGCGCCGTGTTCGTTTTCAGCAGACCGTCGCCCAGCTTTACAAACGTCTCGATGATGCGGCTCTGGAAATCGGGCAGTTCCTCGCCAAACGGCGGCACAAGCCCCTCTTCCCCCGCGATCCAGCGGTGAAAAATCGGATGTTCTTCCAGCTCCGCCGGGGTTTTGTTTTCGTATTCCCCAAAAAAATATTCCTGAAGGCCCGCCAGCTCAATGGGTGTGGCCTGCGGATAAAGCAGTGCCGCAGTCTCGCGGCAACGCCCAAGCGGAGAAATAAACAGCGCGTCCGCCTGCGGATATACGTATTCCTCTTGCATTTGCCGCAGCTGCGCCTTGCCCTCTTCAGTCAGGGGCGCGTCCGTGTGCCCGATGTAGCGCCCCTCGGCCTCGCCCTCGCAAAGGCCGTGGCGCAATAATGTGATTGTGATGGATTTCATGAGTTCTCCTGCTATTTTGAGATGAATTATTTCCCGCTCACCAGCGCCTTATACAGCCTGATATAAGCGTTTGCGGATTTTCCCCAAGCGTTGTCGCACTCCATGGCGCGCTTGACGAGAATGCCCCAGCCGGCCTGATCTTTGTAGCCCTGCAGCGCCCTGTGCAGCGTGCGCAGCAGTTCGTCCGCATTAAAATCGAAGAAGCTGAAACCGTTGCCCTCGCCACAGCCGCTGTCCTGCACGGTATCCTTGAGGCCTCCAGTTTCGCGCACGACAGGGATGCTGCCGTAGCGCAGCGCGATCATCTGCGAAAGGCCGCAGGGCTCGCTTTTGCTGGGCATGAGGAACAAATCGCTGCCCGCGTAAATCTGCCGCGAAAGCGCCGGGATGAAATCGATGCATGCGCTGACCCTGCCCGGGAACCGCTCCGCCAGCTTGCGGAAATATTCTTCGTAGACAAACTCGCCCGTGCCAAGCAGCGCCACCTGCGCGTCGGAATTTTCCAGCAGCTCGCCGAGCTTTGCCTTCACCAAATCAAGGCCCTTGTGTTCGACAAGGCGCGTCACCAACCCAATCAGCGGCGCTTCCGCATCCGGCGCAAGCCCCATCGTTTCTTGCAGCGCAGCCTTGCACTTCGCCTTGTTTGCCGGGTTTTGCGCACTGAAATTCGCTGCAATCGCCCGGTCCGTTTCGGGGTCATAGCCCTCGGTATCAATGCCGTTGAGAATGCCGGAAAGCTTGTATTTCCGCTGTTCCAGAATGCTGTCCAGTCCGTGGGAATAATACGGCGTGAGGATTTCGCCGGCATAGGTGGGGCTCACGGTGGTCACGGCGTCCGCGCATTCAATCGCGCCCTTCATCAGGTTCACGCAGTCGTCGTGCTCCAGCAGCGAAGAGTGGCAGGGGCTCAGCCCAAACACATCCTCCAGCAAATCCATGCTGTATTTTCCCTGGTACTCGATGTTGTGGATCGAAAACACCGTTTTGATGCCCTGATAATATTCGTTCTGGCCATAAAACACGGTTTGATACACCGGCACGAGGGCGGTTTGCCAATCGTTGCAATGAATCACATCGGGCCGGAAATCGCCCAGATGCGGCAAAATCTCCAGCACCGCCCGCGAGAAAAACGCAAAGCGCTCCGCGTCGTCATAGTGCCCGTAAATTTGGTTGCCTCTGTGGAAATAATACTGGTTATCCAGCAAATAATAGGTCACGTTGTTGGCCTTTGCCTCAAAAATGCCGCAGTATTGCCTGCGCCAGGCCACCGGCACGACGATGTGCGTGAGAAATTTCATGTTGTCCCGCAGCTCCTGCGGGATGGAGTCATACAGCGGCATGACCACCCGTGCGCCAACGAAACGGCGGCGCAGCGCCTTGGGCAGCGAGCCCGCGACCTCTGCCAGACCCCCGCTGGATTTGAACGGCAGCGCCTCGCTTGCGGCAAACAAAATCTTCATAATATATTGAGCCTCCTGAAAAAATTGGGGCATGTGTCATTGCGAAATGTGCGGGCGGAGCAAGCGCCGCCCGCTATTTTTGGCGTTTCGTAAATACCTGAATTGGGGCATGCAAGTTCTTAAATCACAATGTTTTTACCCAGATAAATCGGGTAGTTCGCGGCACCCATGAGCGCCTTGCCGGGCTTGATGACAACGCCTTTGTCCGTGATCACATGGGTGAGCGAGCAATCTGCCGAAACATAGGTGCCCTGCATCAGCACGCACCCGCGCACAACGGCGCCCTCTTCGATGATCACGTTGCGGAATATCACGCAGTTTTCCGCCTTGCCCCGGAGCTGGCAGCCGTCCGCCACCAGGCAGTTTTTCACGTCGGAGCGCAGGCCGTAGATTGTGGGCATGTCGTCCTGCACCTTTGTCAGAATCGGGCGGGCGGGGTGGAAGAGCGAAGCACGGTTCGCGGCTTCCAGCAAATCCATGTTTGCGTCATAGTATTTTTGCAGGCCGTCAATCACTTTTGCGTATTCCGTTGTGAGCGCGGCACGCACCCGCAGCGATGCCACGCCCCGGCGGATAAAGCCGAAATCCGTGTCCTCTTCTTCGCCCGCCTCGCGGATGAGCCGCTCCAACAGTGCCTTGCGCAGCACAAAAATGTTCAGCGAATGCACAGCTTCGTCGTCCGGCTCAGCACTCAGGCGCACGCTTGCTACGCGGTCGTTGTCCTCCAATTGCAGCCGCAGTGTGCTCATTTTGGGCGCACTGCCCTTGCGGCAAACAATCGTCAAATCCGCGCCGGAGCTGTTGTGCCGGTTGAGCAGCGTACGGTAATCCATATTGCAAACGGCGTTGCAGTCGCTCATGATCACATATTCTTCCTTGGAGTTGCGCAAAAACTCCTGCGCGCTGCGGAGGCCTTCCAGACGGGTTTGGTTGCCGCCGGTGCCCGCGCCCACATAGGGCGGCAGGATCACAAGACTTTCATGCTTGCGCGCCATGTCCCATGGCTTGCCCATGCCGAGGTGATCCATCAGGGAGCGGTAATTCGCCTTGGTGATCACGCCCACCTTGGAAATCCCCGCGTTGACCATGGACGAAAGCGGGAAGTCAATCAGACGATAACGCCCCGCAAAGGGCACCGAGCCCATGGTGCGCTGGCCTGTCATTTCCGGCAAAACTTCATCGTACGCGTTGGAATATAGTATGCCCAAAACATTGTTGGTTCTCATTTTATGCCCTCCATTTCGGGTTCCACATCGGATACAATCATAGCGGAAGGTGCCACCACAGCGCCCTTGCCAATCGTCACGCCCGCACCGATGACCGCGACGCCCCAGCCGCTCCGCTCTTCCATTTCCTCCGGGCGCGCGCCGACGACGGCGTTTTCTTCAATCACCGCGTTTTCTGCCACGATGGCATATTGCACCTTTGCACCGGATTTCACCACGGCACCCGGCATCAAAATGCTGTCGCGCACCACGGCGCCCGCCTCAATCGTCACCTGCGGGAAGAGGATGGAGAAATCAACGCTGCCGTAGATTTCGCAGCCTGCCGTCGCCATGGAGTTTTGTATGAGCGAGCCGTCCGCTACAAAATGCGGGGGTGCCGCCGGGTTTTTGGAGTATATCTTCCAGTCGGCGTCCTTCAAGTCGATATCCACCTTGGGGTTGAGCAGATCCAGGTTCGCTTCCCACAGGCTGTCGATGGTGCCCACGTCCTTCCAGTAGCCGTCGAAGGCGTAGGCCACCATGCGCTCCCCTGCCGCGTGCATGGCGGGGATCACATCCTTGCCGAAGTCGTTGGTCGATTCCGACAGCGCTTCGTCGTCAATCAGATACTGCCGCAGCTTTTTCCAGCTGAAGACATACACGCCCATAGAGGCTTTGTTGGAGCGCGGGTTCTCCGGTTTTTCCTCAAACTCGGAGATGCTGCCATCATCGTTGACGAGCATCAAACCGAAGCGGCTGGCCTCCTCCCACGGCACCTCCAGCATCGCGATGGTGCAATCCGCCTGCTTTTCTTTGTGGAACTCCAGCATTTTGGCGTAGTCCATCTTATAAATGTGGTCGCCGGAAAGAATCAGCAC
>JGI994J12354_10000566_pt1 | contig 36696 bp, 29 predicted proteins | sample IntmicLarv3ML3BL_FD_12354 | JGI IMG/M metagenome (IMG submission 12354) | reverse complement strand
CTCTGTGGCTGTTTAAAGCCGACACATTAGTGTTAATTATTGTATTACTCATAAATATCAACCTCCATATTTTGTTGGGTACCTCTTTGCACCCTTATCGTTTAGTGAACACTTATCTTTCACATTCTTATGCTTAAAAATGATATTTGTTCACAAAATTGATATCGGTTAATATTTTTTTCTATTTAGTAATTTATGGACTTATTTCGAAAAAATTTTTTAAATAATTTATTAGTCATATGAAAATTATTATATAATATGTCTAAAAAAATCACATTTTTTTATTTTTAAAGCCATAATACCCTCTGACGCTTGAGCAGTCAGCCCTATATAGAAAAAAATGCCTAATTAATTTCATATATTAACTATCAATTCCATATTTTTTTACAAACTTCAAATTAAAAAAGAGACTCCCTCAAGGTAGTCTCTTTTTTTTGCTTCTATTGAAACATAGTTTATAGTCAAATACGTATGAATTAGGAGTGTATAAAAGATTAAAACCGTGAGGCTGCTATTAAAGTTTTTTGCCATACTTTTTTTCAAAAAAGTATGAAATCTTTTGATTTTTAATCTTTTATTTTTTTATAGATTTAATTACAGTAGCTTCATTGCACGTTCAACTACATTTTCTACAATAAATCCATACTTTTTAAAAACAGAACCTGCATCACCCGATTCTCCAAAAGTATCAATAGATATTATATCTCCATCAATACCTGTATATCTTTCCCAACCAAATGAAGTTGCCGCTTCTACCGCTAGTCTTTTTCTTACATCCTTAGGTAAAACAGAATTTTTATATTCTTCTGTCTGCTCTTCAAATATTTCAAAACTTGGCATACTTACCACTCTTACATGTATACCTTTTTCCTTTAAAATCTCTTCTGCTTTATATATTAATTCAACTTCCGAACCTGTCGCCATAAGTATTATATCTGGTACAGATTTTTCTGAATCTTTTAAAATATAAGCTCCTTTAAATACCTCGTCGCCAGTTACTTTATATGAAGTTTCTCTGAGTAAAGCTGTCTTTTGCCTTGTTAAAACAATTCCAGTTGGACTATCAGTACGAGTAAGTGCTAGGTGCCACGCTGCCGCTGTTTCATTTGTATCACAAGGCCTTATTACAGTGAAATTTGGAATACTACGAAGTGCCGCTAATTGTTCTATAGGTTGATGAGTCGGCCCATCTTCTCCAACACCCACGCTATCATGTGTTAAAACATGTATTGTTGGTGCCTTCATAAGAGCTGATAAACGAAGCGCAGGTTTCATGTAATCACTAAATACGAAAAATCCAGCTGTATAAGGACGTAATCCGCCGTGTAAGTACATACCATTTGCCATAGCCGCCATTGCATGTTCTCTAATACCGAAATGCATATTAGAGCCACCTCTGTTAGTTTTTGAATAGCTCGTCCTATCTTTCATAATAGTTTTTGTAGATGGTGATAAATCCGCAGAACCACCTATTAAATTTGGCACATGTTTAGAAACCTTATTAAGCACTAGTTCTGAAGATAGTCGTGTAGCAATGTCGCCTTCATAATTCCAGAAATCCTCTAATTCTAAAAGATTTACTGGTAAATTATCGCTATGCCATTCTTCCCACTCTTTAAAACTTTCAGGGTATGCCTTCTTATAATCTTCTAATAAGCTATTCCAATCTTCATTCACTTTTGAAAAGTTTTTATTTAAATCTTCAATGTACTTTTCTACTTCTGCAGGTACATGAAATGATTCATCAGGATTAAAACCTAATGCTTCTTTAGTAAGCTTTAATTCTTCCTTGCCTAAAGGTTCCCCATGTGCTGAAGCCTTGCCTTGTTTGTTAGGTGCGCCAAATCCTATTTTAGTTTTTACTTCTATTATAGAAGGTTTATCCTTTTCAGATTTTGCATTATTAATAGCTGTACTAATCGCATCAGTATCATTACCGTCTGCAACAAATTCTGTGTGCCACCCATATGCTTCAAACCTTTTTAAAACATCTTCTGTAAAAGATATATCCGTATTTCCTTCTATCGTTATATTGTTAGAATCATATAGTAATATTACCTTGCCAAGTCCCAAAGTTCCGGCTAGTGAAGCCGCTTCAGCCGCTACACCTTCTTGCAAACAACCATCTCCACACACAATATATGTGTAATGATCAACAATATTAAAATTTGGTTTATTAAATTTCTCTGCAAGATGCGTTTCAGCTAAAGCCATACCTATACCATTTGCAATACCTTGACCAAGAGGACCCGTTGTAACTTCTACGCCTATAGTATGAGCGTACTCTGGATGGCCTGGAGTTAAACTACCTATTTTGCGAAATGATTTCAAATCTTCTATAGTTAGCCCATATCCAAAAACATGTAATAATGAGTACATAAGTGCTGAACCATGACCGGCCGATAATACAAATCTATCTCTATTATGCCACTGTGCATCTAATGGATTGTGGCTCATATGTTTTGACCACAAAGTAAAAGCTGCTGAAGCAAATCCTAAAGGTAATCCTGGATGTCCAGAATTTGCAGCCTCAATTGTATCTGCTGACAACACTCTTAAAGTATTAATCCCTAACTGCTCTATATTCATAAAATTATACCTCCTAATATTCTATTAAAGCCATTAAAACCGTGAGACTCCGCCTCACACTCTGCAAGCTTTTTGAAAAAAACTTGACCAAAAACTTCAAAGCAACGGCTTTGCGAAACAAAGAAAATTTTAAAACTAAGAACGCACGCATGTGCGTTCTTAAAAGGGTCAAGGGTGAAACCCTTGTGGGTATGGGCAAAGCCCATAGTTTTAATCTTTTGATTATAACACTAACACACTAGCAACATTAAAATATATTATAAGTGCTGTGGTATCAACAAAACTTGTGATAAGTGGCCCAGCCATAACAGCGGGGTCTATACCTACTTTTTTAGCTGCCATTGGTAAAACCGCGCCCATCATTTTTGCACTTATAACAGTTGTCACTAAAGTAATTGCTACGGTTAATGCTACGCTACTATCTACATTTACTACATATACAAGTCGCAAATATTCAAATATGGCAAGTATAACGCCTGCCATAATACCTATCTGACATTCTTTAAAAAATACTTTGAAAAAATCTTTAAGACCTATATCGCCTAAAGCAATACCTCTTATTATAAGAGCTGAGGACTGCGAACCAGCATTTCCAGCCGAATCCATAAGTAACGGTATAAATGCAGCAAGTACCACTACATGGGAAAGTAATTCTTCATAAGCTTGTATAATTCCACCTGTAAGTGTAGCTGTAAGCATTAGTATAAGTAGCCAACCGATTCTTTTTTTCATTAGCTCAAATGCGGTTGTATCCAGATACTTTTTTTCGCTCGGCTTAAGTAAAGACATTTTCTCAAAATCTTCTGTAGCTTCTTGATCTACAACGTCCATAATATCGTCAAATGTTATTATTCCAACCATACGACCTTCACTATCTACAACGGGTAGTGCTAGCAAGTCATACTTTTTAAATATTTTCGCTATATCCTCTTGGTCGTCGAGTGTCGAGCAGAATATAATATCCTCTTCCATTATGTCATTCAAAACTTTGCTGTCTTCTTCCATTAAAATCTTATGCAAAGAACAATAGCCTTCTAACTTATTCTCTACATCTGTAATATAACAAGAATAAATAGTTTCTTTATCCAAACCAGTTTTTCTTATATTAACCAAAGCCTCAGAAACTTGTATTTCTTTAGTAAACGAAACGAATTCTATAGTCATAAGACTACCAGCAGAATTTTCTGGATAATTTAAAAATTGATTTATAAGTATCCGTTCCTCTTCCTTTGAGTTTGACAAAACTGTCTTTACAAAATTAGAGGGCATTTCACTTAAAAAATCTATTTTATCATCAAAATCTAAATCTTTTATTATCTGCATAGCTTTCGACTGACTTACTTTTGATATGATCTCTTTTTGCTTTTCAATAGACAAATATGAAAAAACATTAGCAGCAGTATCTTTATCAAGTATTCTAAATACGATAAAACATTTCTCACTATCTATTTCTTCTAGTACTTCTGATATATCTACTGGTATTTCATCTTTAAATACTAACTTAAGTCTAGCAAAGTCTTTTCTTTCTAATAATTCTAAAATTTCTGAAATATGCATCTCTAATCCTCCTTATACATATAAAGCGGCAATTTTTATTATTATGCATATTACAGTTAAAATTATTAAATAAATGTAACTAAGTAAATGAATACTATAATAAAAGCTATGTTTTATGATACAGTATATTTGTAATTATATCTCAAAAAACTATATTTATCAATTTTAAAAACTTTTGTAAACAATAAAACAGGCTAATATATTTATATATTAGCCTGTTTTATGTTGATTAGTTGTTGCTATTATTAGTGTTGTTATTGTTTTTGCTATTTTTGTTGTTTTTATTATCTAAATTTACATTCGTTTCCTCTGCAAATTCAGTTCTATTATTTTTAGTGTTTTTGTTGTTTTTATTATTTTCCATACTAGTCAACCTCCCTTCCATTAACTATTATAAATATTAAATAGTCTGTAGAAAGTTATCTACGTTAGTTATTATGTTTAAAAACAAATTTATTATACACTGATATTTATTTTTTTTAGATCTCAAATGTATTAGAGGGCACATCCTAATTCTACGTGTAATCCTTCTTTGTCAAAACTAAAAAATTTCCCACCACTAGCTATTATATGATCCCGAACTGTAACCCCTATAGGATGTAGTGCTTTTGCAATTTCTAGCGTAGTATTTTTGTCTTTTTTAGAGGGCTTTATATCTCCACTTGGATGATTATGTGCTAAGAAAACATATGAGGCCTTATGTCTTATTACTGTTTCTAAAACTTTTCTTGGGTATATTGTCACCGAACTAAGTGAACCTTCTTCTAACATTTCTACATGTAAAAGCTGCCCTTGAACATCTAAACATACAACATAGATACATTCGTTACTTTTCCCTATAGGTAAATTAATTGCGAATTCGCCCATAGCCTCAGTATTATCTAAAGGCCGCTTCGCCTCCCATCTAGCAGTAAAATATCTCTGACATAAACTTGGTATCGACGATATAAAAACGGCTGTGCGCTCCGTGACGTTACAATCATTCATAATATCTATCGGATTTGCTTCAAAAAGTTTAGGTAAACTACCATAAGTATTAAGCATTCTATGAGCTATCTCATTTGTATTTTGTCTCGGATAGCAATAAAAAAGCAAAAATTCCAATAATTCATGATCTGCAAATGAACCAAACCCCTTATCTTTTTTATATCTTTGCCTAACTCTTTCTCTATGCCCTTGATGTAAATATTTTTTATTTCTATCCTTTTGTATACTCTGCATTAAAAAACACTTCCTTAGTCTAAATTTAGAAACTGTACTCATAAACATAGCCTGTATTCATGAATTAAGACCGTGGGGATTTCATCCCAAGGTTCGCCCTCACCCCTAGGCGCACGAGCGCATGTGCTTGCCTTAAAGTTTTGATAAAACTTTTTTAAAAGTTTGTAGGGGTGCGGAGACGGAGTCTCCGCGGTTCTAAAGGTTTTTATTTTTTCATGAATACGGATTCTTACATATGTTCAAGCTTATAAAGTTCTATCATAACTTTTAATTGCTTATCAAATTCTATAAATTCTTCTATACTACCCTCACTATACAGTGTAATAAAATCTTTATTAATTTGATTTATATTTTCCACTTTCGCTAAAGTATGTAATTTTCGTATATTTTCTACTATAACTTCTACTAAATCAGCTTTCATTTTTATAACTTCCTGAGCCTCTAATATTTCATGACGTATTGTGCTCATTTCATTATCTAGTGTAAATGCCGCTTCAGCAGCTGATATTAGTCTACTCTGTAAGTCGTCTGGCATATGATTACTATACTTGTATCTCAGAGAATGCTCTATTTTGGCCCAAAAATCCATAGAAATAGTTCTTATTTGTATCTCGGCCTTTATATCGCTCCTACCTAAAGTGTTCATTATCGGATATGTTATTAATACATGATAACTTCTATAACCACTCGGCTTGATATTTGTTATATAATCTCGCTCTTCATTTATAGTAAGATCAAAACCATCTCTATTTCTGAGCATTTTAACAACTTTTTCGATATCCTCAACAAATCTACATATGATACGTATGCCTGCTATATCTTCTAATTTTTGTTCTACTTGATCAACACTAAAATTTTTTTTTGATAGCTTATCAAGTATACTGTTTACCCTTTTAACTCTCCCCTCTACTTCTTCGATAGGGCTATGGACATTTAATTCTTTATATTGATTTTTAATATTTTTAAATTTTGCCATGAGCTCTTCTACAGTTTGCTCGTAAGGTAGGAGGAATTGCTTCCAATCTATAATTTCCATATTAAAGCCCTTTCTTGTTCATTTATTTAGAGTTAATCTATTCTAGCATCTGTACCATAATTGTTCAAATCATCGCATTATTTTTAGCTATACGTAATACTGCCAGTTTATCAAATTCACGATGTATTGTAAATATTTTATGCAATTGCTATAATGATGATAATTTAATTTATATTAGGAGGAATTTTAATGATTTTGTCTTCATTTCGTAAACTGATGTTACACTACAATATAGATACGTATATAATTACAAAATTTGACCCACATCAAAGCGAATATAGCAATGAATATTGGAATGGCGTTAAATTTATATCGGGTTTTACTGGCTCAAGCGGTACTCTGGTAATTACCAAAACCCATGCTGGCCTTTGGACAGATGGAAGATATTACTTACAGGCTGAAGCGGAACTTGATGGTTCTTCTATAGAACTTTTCCGAGCTTCTGAACCTTCCACCAAAGATTTTTTAGATTTCGCGTTTGACGAAACTCCTGAAAATGGAGCTATAGGTTTTGATGGTCGAACCCTTTCTTTAAATTCTGTTCACTCTTTACTTGTAAAGCTAAATGCAAAAAACATTACTTTAAAAACTGATACTGATATTTTAGATGAAGTTTGGACACAGAGACCTAAACTTTTGTGTAAAGAACTATTCGAGCATGATGTAAAATACGCTGGACAAACAAGGAATGAAAAGTTAGACATTATTAAAGAACAAATGTCAAATGAAAATGCGGATGCGTATATAATTTCATCTCTTGATGATATCGCATGGCTTTTAAATATTCGTTGTATGTCTGATACTAGCTCTTTTGACTTTAGTGCCTATGTTGTCATATCTAAAAATAAAACATCTCTATTCATAGATGGTGCGGATACAATCGTATCTAATTTAGATAAAGAGGGCATATCCGTAAAAAAATATGATGATGTATATACCTATGTTCAAAATTTATACTTAGAAGATAATATTAAAACAGTGCTACTTTGTCCAAGCAAAACAAATTATTTACTATATAGTTGTGTCAAAAATTTAACAATCAAAAAGTTGGAGCAACGAGATTTAACTGCCACTTTAAAATCCGTGAAAAATGAAACACAACTAAATCATCTAAAAATAGCCAATGAAAAAGATGCTGTCAATTTTGTTCGTCTTATCAAATGGGTAAAAGAAGCTGTTAAAACAGAAAATCTTACCGAATATGATGTATCTGAGAAAATTTTAGCTCTACGCAAAAACACAGAAGCTTTTAAAGGATTAAGCTTTAATACTATAAGTGGATATAATGAAAATGGCGCAATTATACATTATGGTGCTACAAAAACTAACGCTAAATCTCTAAAAAATGAAGGTTTCTTACTTTTAGATGCAGGTGCCAATTATTTAGATGGAACTACAGATATTACACGTACAATCTCTCTTGGTAATACAACAGAAAAAATGAAGGAATATTATACTCTAGTTTTAAAATGTCATATTTCTTTAGCAAAATTTAAATTTCTATACGGTGCCACAGGTTCACATATAGATGTTATTGCACGTATGCCTCTTTGGGAGCGTGGTCTTAATTACCCACATGGGACAGGTCATGGAATAGGATTTTTTCTTAATGTTCATGAAAGTCCTAATATATCCTCAAGAAATGAATTTATTAAATTAGAAGAAGGCATGGTTATGTCTAATGAACCTGGACTTTATACACAAAATGAATTTGGAATACGTTTGGAAAATACAATTGTTGTAAAAAAATCTGACCAAACAAGCTATGGTCAATTCATGTGTTTTGAAACTATATCTTTTATACCATTTGATAAAGAATCTATAAAAGTCGAATTATTAAGTACGGAAGAAAGAATTTGGCTAAATGAGTATCATGGAAATGTGTATAAAAACCTCGAAAAATATTTGAATCAAGATGAAAAGTCTTGGCTTAAGGAGGCTACGGAGAAATTATAATGAATGAAGAAAAATTCACAGATATAGCAGATATGTATACAAAGTTTAGGCCGCCTTATCCTGAAACTTTTCTTAAATATTTATATTCTGAAGTAGGGGTTAGTAAAGAAAGTACTATTGCTGACATAGGATCTGGAACTGGCATTTTTACTGAAACACTACTAAGAAGAGGTAGTACGGTTTTTTCTATAGAACCAAACGATAGTATGAGAAAGGTAGCGGAGGAAAATCTTACAGGATTCAAAAAATATACATCAATAAAAGCAACCGCGGAAAATACCACTCTTTATAGCTCCAGTGTAGATTTTATTACAGTCGCACAAGCTTTTCATTGGTTTGACAAATTACGATTTAAATCAGAATGTAGAAAAATACTTAAAGCTGAGGGCAAAATTATTCTTGTTTGGAATATTAGAGATACTAGTACAGAGCTTATGTTAGAAACTGCAGAAGTAAATAGACGCTATTGTCCAAATTTTAAAGGCTTTTCAGATGGAATGAACATAGAAGACCCTAACGAATTTTTAGATTTCTTCAATAGTAATACTTGCAAAGTCAAAACATTCCAAAATGACCTAACATATAATGAGGATGAATTTATTGGAAGAAATCTATCTTCATCATATTCATTGACGAATATGGATAAAAACTATTATATGTACATTAATACTCTAAAATCTGTATTTAAAAAATATAATAAAAATGGATATGTATATATTCCTAATGTTTCGACAAGCTACATTGGTAAAGTTCATCCTGTAATTTAAATAATTTATTAAATATAGCAGTTAAAATAAAAATTTTTAGACATAAGCAGAAAAGTCTAAACTGTAAACTTAAAAAACTTTAGAAAGGAAAATTAACTAAAATATCTGCAAATTATAGAAGTACGTGTAATTAATCTGCAGGACAATAAAAAGTATCTGTGGGCTATCTGCCACTCAAAAATGAAATGTATATGTCATAATGGCAAACTCTAAATGTAAATTTCTATAATATTTTAGTTAACAGGTAGTATATTTATGATGACATTTTATTTTACAGCAACAGGTAATAGTTTATACGTAGCTAAACGTATTAATCCAAAAGGAGAGCTTATCTCAATTCCTCAAGCTTGGAAAGAAGAAAGTAAAACTTACAAATCTGAGGTTATAGGTTTTGTTTTCCCATGCTATTGGTTTGCTGTTCCAAAACTTGTTGAAGAATTTATGAACAAGAATACATTTGAAGCAGATTACTTCTTTGCAGTTATGACTTACGGCAATATATCTGGTAATGGTCTTGGACGTATGGAGAAAATAGGTAAGCAATCAAATATTAAGTTTAACTATACTGCTGAATTACTCATGGTTGATACTTACTTACCTATTTTTAAAATAGAAGAGCAGTTAAAAAAAGAACCTAGTAAAAAAATTGAAGAAAATCTTGAAGTAATAATTGAAAATTTATCAAACAGATTAAATAAAAGGGTAAAAAAATCTGCTCCAAGTAAAATGATTACAAAACTTGTAAATGAAATAATACCCGCTGGTGACGCAGATAATAGATTTTCTATAGATGAGCGTTGTACATATAAAGAATGTATGGTTTGTGAACAAGTATGCTCAAGAAATAATATCTCGGTAGAAGAAAATGAAATCAAGTTCTTACATAAATGTGAATTTTGCATGGGTTGCATAAATCTTTGCCCTAGAAATGCTATTCATCTAAACGGACAAAGAAGTGAAGTTAGATTTAAAAATAGAAATATAAGCCTTCAAGAAATAATTAAATCTAATGATCAATCTAAAAAACATAATAAAATTACTAATACCACTTAATTTAAAGATTAAAAGATTAAGACCTCTTTTGTGGGACTCTGTCCCACACCCTGCAAACTTTTGAAAAAGTTTGACCTAAACTTTTTTGAATTAGAAGCGTTAATATATTTAGAGTGGTGTGGGGCGGATAACCCCATGGTTTTATCTCTTGATCTTTTAATAATATTTAACAGAGGGGATTTTATGATTACATTTTATTTTACTGCAACAGGAAATTGCCTATACGTAGCTAAACGTATAAACCAAGGGGAACTTATATCAATTCCGCAAGCTTTAAAAAAAGAAAATCAAACTTATAAATCTGAATCTATAGGTTTTGTATTTCCATGCTATGGTTTTGGAGTTCCTAAAATTGTTCAAGAATTTATAAGTAAAAATACATTTATATCTGATTATTTTTTTACTGTTATGACTTATGGAAATATAGCTTCTGGCGGTCTTGGTCATATGGAGAAAATTTGTAAACAGTCAAATATTACATTTAATTATACCGCTGAGATACTTATGGTTGATAATTACTTACCTGTTTTTAAAATAGAGGATCAACTAGCAAAAGAGGCAAGCAAAAAAATAGAAGAAAATCTAGAAATGATAGTTCAAGATATATCACAAAAGTCAAATAAAAAAGTAGAAAAATGTGGTACACACAAAGTAGCTACAGCTGTAATAAAATCAGCTGAATCAACATTTTTAAAAAGTTATATAGATAAAAAATTCTATGTAAATGAGTCATGCAATAAATGTGGCACTTGTGCAAAAGTATGCCCTAGAAAAAATATTTCTGTAACCGCAGAAAAAGTTACATACTTGCATAACTGTGAAGTCTGTATGGCATGTATAAATCTTTGCCCTAAAAATGCTATTCATTTAAAAAATCAAAGAAGTGAATCTAGATTCAAAAATCAAAACGTAACTCTTAAAGAGCTAATTGACGCTAACAACCAGCTTTAAAGATTAAGACCGTGGGGATTTCATCCCCACCACCCCTGACAAGCGCAGCGCGCTTGACCGCTTTTTTAGACCGCGCTATGCGCGGTCTTTTACTATATTAACGCTTAATTCAAAAAAGCTTAGACGCAGTCTAAGCTTCTAAAGTTTTGGTCAAACTTTTTCAAAAGTTTGCAGGGTTTGGGACGGAGTCCCACGGTTTTAATCTCTTTATCTTTTAATCTTTTAAAACTTGTAATTGTAGTCTTCCCATTCTGCTGTTATGATGCCTTCTGCTGTTGCGTTTTCTATTTGTTCTGATATCTCAAACTCTATAACAAAATCATTATATACTTCATCATCTATGATAGCTTTGCCTACCGCTATAAAATTAACCCCTTCACCTTCTATATAATCTATATAAAAGTTTGAATCTTCAAATTCTATATGGTTTATGTAGTTTTCTTTTTGTTCATCTGAAAAATATAATTTCATTGCTTTTTCCTCCATTATAGCTAATCATGCCTAAAGGCATGATTAGCACTTTTATCAGTTATGGCCCTATCGGGTTTGCTTTTTTATGACCTGCTTTTGCCTTACCTTGTATTTCTGGTACAGGATTTGCATCATTTTTTGACATATGATTTTTTTTGTTACTTTCTGTACCATGTGGTTCTTCTGGGCTTGGTCTTCTCATACCTGCTTTAGCCATGTCGCTACATCTCCTTATGATTACAAAATAATCCACTATTTCTTTATTTAGTACTCACTATTATTTCTTGTATTCTTTTTTCATGTATGCTTTTAACTTTAAATGTTAGATTCCCGAACTGAATTTCAGGTTGTTCATCGTCATTCGGTATTCTACCTAATTGACCTATGATAAATCCGCCTATTGTATCATATTGATCTATTGGAAGTGTTATATTTAAGTGTATACTTACTTCTTCTAAATCAGTAGTTCCATTTATTATAAATGTGTTTTCGTCAAGCTCATTTATTTCTAATACTTCTTCGTCGTCGTACTCGTCAAAAATATTCCCCATTATTTCCTCTATTAAGTCTTCCATTGTAACGATCCCTACTGTACCTCCATACTCATCAACTACTATAGAAATTTGAATCTTACTACTTCTCATTTCTTCAAACAGTTCATCTGCTTTTTTGGATGTTGGTACAAAATAAGGCTTTCTTAGTATACCCTTGATATCTGTATTTTCTTCTGACAAGTTTATACCATTTACAATATGTTTCATTACATCTTTAACATACAATATACCTATTACATTATCTATGTTATTTTCATATACAGGTATACGAGAATATTTTTCATTTGCTGCAACAGATAAAACTTTTTGGAAATCATCTTTTATATCTAAAGATACAATATCTGTACGATGTGTAGCTATTTCTTCTACAGTTTTATCATTAAATTCAAATATATTATTAATCATTTCCATTTCGTCCGCTGCTATATTTCCTACTTCCCCACCTACATCAATCATCATACGTATTTCTTCTTCAGTGACATTCTCTTTTTCTTTTTCGTTAACTCCAAGAATTTTTAAAATAATTTTAGATGAAACAGATATCACACTCACAAAAGGTTTGCATATCTTTGAAAAAATAATTATAGGCTTCGCTACTAAATATGTTATTTTTTCTGGATTGTTAATTGCAATTTTTTTCGGCACTACCTCACCTAAAATAAGAATAAGGAAAGAAAGTGATACTATTATCGCAATGAGTACTACACCTTCTAATCTATTATCATTAAAAATATTGTTTTGAAATAATAAGTAGATTAGTGGCTCTGTGAAAACTCGTGATGTATATACTCCAACAAAAAGCCAAATAGTAGTCCTAAACATAGCCATTGTAGAAATAAAAATATCAGATTTTTCTATAATTTCACTAATAAGTTTGGCTTTCTTATCGCCCTCCTCTGCTCGTGCATTCATTTTGTTGAGATTAACGGATAGTATAGCTAACTCTACAGCAGTAAACATACCGCTAAGTACTATAAGCACCGCAACTACTAAAAATTCGACCAGCAAAAATAATCATACCCCCACTTTTAAGTTTACATCAGTATATCATTAAAGCCCAAAGATTGAAAGGTTAAAACCTTGGGGCTTTCAGCCCCAAACCCCGACAAGCGCACGCGCGCTTGACCGCGTAATTGCGCGAGCGATGCTCGCGCTTAGAGAAATTGCAGTATACTAGAGTATGCAAAGGCGAGCCTTGGTGCGGAAGCCTCACGGTCTTTTTCTTTTTTATACGCTAAATTATTTAACCAAAAAAAGAACGCACGCATGTGCGTTCTTAAAAAAGCGGTCAAGCGCGCTGCGCTTGTCAGGGCGGTGGTGCGGAAGCCCCACAGTCTTTTTCTTTTTTATACGCTAAATATTTAACCAAAAAAAGAACGCACGTATGTGCGTTCTTAAAAAAAACGGTCAAGCGCGCTGCGCTTGTTGGGGTTCGGGGCTGAAGCCCCGAGGTCTTAATCTTTTAATCTTTCAATACCTTAAAATCCTAACGGTATTCCTAGCATAGTCCAGATAAGAAGGAATGCAGTCCATACGATACCAATAGCTATTGAGTAAGGTAACATAGTAGATATAAGTGTACCTATACCCGCTTTTTTATCGTATTTTTGCGCAAATACTATAATAAGTGCAAAGTAACTCATAAGCGGAGTAATGTTTGTAGTACTAGAATCTCCAACACGATACGCTGCTTGAGTTAATGCTGGGTCTATACCCATTTGCATAAGCATAGGCACAAATATAGGTGCCATAATAGCCCATTTAGCAGATGCTGAACCCATAAATAAATTCAAAAACGCTGTGAATATAATAAATGCAAGTATAAGCGGTAATCCATTAAACCCTATAGACTCAAGGAAAAGAGCACCGTTAACTGCTAGAATAGTGCCAAGTCCACTAAAATTAAAGTATGAAAGAAATTGGCCAATAACAAATGCTAGTAAAAAGAAGTTAGATAAAGAGCCTAACGCTGTTGTAGCATGTTTAACAATATCATTAGTATTTTTTATTGTATTAGAGCCATAACCATAAGCTATACCAGGAACTAAGAACACAAGCATAATAATAAAAATTAATCCACTCATAAAAGGTGAAGAACCTATTAACTCTCCTGTAACTTGATTACGTAAAGGTGCATTAGCTGGCACAGATAAAAATGCTAAAAATGCCACTACACCAATAAATCCTATTGAAGCAAATCTTAACCCGCGTGACTCCTCAGCAGTAACGCCTTCTATTTTATCTATAGGCGCGTCACCTGTATATTTACCTAAACGAGGTTCAATTATTTTTTCAGTAACTAATGTAACAACAACTGCAATTAAAAATGATGAAACAAATGCAAAATAGAAATTACCAGTTATCGCTATCTGTTGTGTTGGGTCTATTAAACCAATAGCTTCATTTGTTAATCCAGTTAAAATACCATCTATAGGTGTAATTATAACATTTGCTCCAAATGCTCCAGCAACAGATGCAAAGGCTGCAGCGAGTCCAGCTATAGGATGTCTACCACTACTATGAAAAATTGCAGCAGCCATTGGTATAAGTACAAGATATCCAGCATCCGCGGCAACACTTGAAAGTATCCCTAAAAACGCTATAGAAAAAGTTAATGCTTTTTTTGGTGTAGCAAGCACTAATTTACGTATCATGGTAGATATTAAACCGCTACCTTCAGCTACTCCAACACCAACCATTGCTACAACAACGACTCCTAAAGGTGCGAATGTGGTAAAATTCGAAACTGCAGAAGTAAAAATATGTTGTATCCCACGCGTACTTAATAAACTAGTTGCACTTACTGTAATTTCTTCCACTTGCATAGTGGCCATATTAATACCATAATAAGTAACGGATGTACCCATTAAATAAAATATATGGGAAAGGATAACAATGCCCAAAGACATAATAGCAAATAAGATTACGGGATTGGGAAGTTTGTTACCTACAACTTCGATAAAATCTAAAGCTTTTTGTGCGGTGCTCTTAGTTTCGCTTTTCATATAATACCCAGCTCCTTTTAGATATGTCATTCCAAATTAACAAGTTAACATTGTAGGTTAAAATAAATAATTTTGTCAATATGCTAAGTATTATATGCAGTAAACATTAATAGTATAAAATAACATATAATTTTGATCAAAAATTAAGGTATTAAAATTCAGCGTATTCAATATATTTTAGAAACTTTAATCATTAAATTCTTAAATTTAATTTGAAAATATGTATGAATTTAAGAATTTATCTGAAAAGGTTCGTAGTGTTAAACGATAAATTTACATCTAACTTGTAAGATGCTATGAAAATAAAATAAAAAAGACTACATAAGAAATTTGTCATGTAGTCTTTTTTTTTGCACATATAGAATTTGATAAACGTCATAATATAGAATTTCATGTTCTATAGAAACTTTAACTAAAATTTCTCGAAACAAGGCTATACCCTTCAGTAGTTACGACAGATGCATCATTTAAAATCCAAATAGCCTCAGCACCTAAACTTTCTACAAATTGTAGGCTTTCCTCCAGAGGTAGTAAAAAAGCCGCTATGGCAATCATATTAGCTGTAGCAGAATTTGGATACAAAACACTGATAGATCTGTAATAGCTTGTAGGCATAAGTGTTCTCGGATTAATTATATGATGATATGCTTGTCCGTCGACAACAAAAAACCTTTGGTAATCTCCACTAGTTATTACAGATTGATGAGTTACGTATACAGTATCAATCGTATTTTGAATATCATTCATACTTCTATCAGGATCTTGAATTCCTATAGCCCATACATCCCTAGTACCTACAGGTGGACCGTCAAGAGTTCTTATATCCCCACCGATAGATATAACTGCACTGCTAAGACCGATATCATTTGCTAACTGCGCTACAAGTTCAACAGCATAACCTTTAGCAAGTGAACCTACATCCAAAGACATTTCAGGATATCTAAGAAAAACAGTATTATTTTCTTCATCAATAATTATATCATTAATATTAGTAAAATTATTGGCGTGTTGTAACTTTTCTAAACTTGGAAGTTCAGCTAAATCGGGGTTTCTACTTCCAAACGTTCTATATTCATGCCAAATGTTAAGCACAGACCCTAATGCTATATTTAATAATCCATCTGTTTCATAATACGCTTCTTTAGAAAGATTAAGTAGACTTATTACTACAGGGTCCACTTCTACAGGCTCTATTCCAGCATTTAAATTAATTGTTTTCATGTTATTTATACCGTCATACTCATTGTAAATATCAAATAATTCATGTAACCTAACTAATTCTTCACGAATTATATTAGTTAAATAACTAAATTCTTCTTCCGTTTTCGTATATCCTAAAATTACTGTATGAGTATCAAACAAACCTATGAAACTAGCTCTATACCTTGTATATTCATCGCCTTCATCACCTGAACCACAGGCTGTCAGTACAAAAATAAATATAAGTAAAAAGGACAAAATTTTTTTACCATGCACATTATTCACCCTTTCATAAAAAAATAAAAATCAAAAGATAAAGTCAAAAGATAAAGACCTTGGGCTTTCAGCCCAAACCCGACAAGCGCAGCGCGCTTGACTGCTTTTTTTGCAAGCGCGTACGCGCTTGCTTACAAAGTTTTGGTCAAACTTTTTTAAAAGTTAGAGAAATTGCGGTATACCGCAATGGGTTTGGGGCAACGCCCCAAGGTTTTAATGTTTTTAGGAGAAAGGCTAAAAATAAAGAGTTGCTTTTGAAAAGCAACTCTTTACATATTAACTAAAATTTTTTACTTAGCTGTTTGAATTTTGTACAGCTCTTTCAAGAGCATCCATGAATAGAGATACACTAATAGTAACAGAAGATGCTAAATCTGCTTCAGCTGGTCTGTTATCTTCAGTAACCGCCATACCAAGTACTTCATCTACACTTCTGCCAATCATCCAGTTAGAGAATGCTTCTGCTTGCTCATACCATTCGCTACCAATTCCAGAGTTACCTATCATGCCATAAGCAGCACCTTGCCCGCCTTTAGTAAGAACATCTGTTGATAAATCAGATGGGTTTAAAACACCTGCGTCATCAATTACAACTCTTGATTGTGCATGGTCTGCAAAAGCTGCAACGATTATGTTGTCTGAATCTATTGTTAATCCTATAATAGCAGAATCAACTTGAACTCTAGTCTGTACTGCGTCTGTAGCAAGTCTTGAGCTTCCGATGCTACTTGCAATACCCATACCAGTTCTAACATCACCTTCAGGCTCAAAAGCAACTAAATTATTAAGTGCTCTATCTACAGACTGAACCATAGCTGAAATACTAATAGTAACCCCAGAAGCTAAATCAGCGTCAACTGGTCTATTGTTGTCTGTCATTTCGATATTTCTTGCTTCAGCAATAGTTCTTCCAACTAACCAATCAGAAAACGCTTCTGCTTGCTGATACCATTCTCTATCAATTCCAGAGTTACCTATCATGCCGTAGTCTGCGCCTTGCTCACCTTTTGTTAATACTACTGAATCTAATGGAGTTGTAATGTTTCCTTCATCATCAAAGTAAACTCTAGTTTGAGGTGCATCAATAATTGCAGCTATGATTACGCCCTCAGGATTTACAGTGATAGTAGCTACTGAAGAATCCACTTGCACACGTCCAGCAACTGTATCAGTATTTTCTCTTGAACTATTTGTGCTAGTAACTATACCAACACCAGTAGCGTATGAGCCTTCAACAGCCGATGGTGCTGCTGGTGTTTCAGTTTGCGCTGGAGCTGGCGCTGCAGCTGCTGGTTGTTCAGTTTGCGCTGGTGTAGCTGGAGCCTCTGCAGCACCTCCGCCACATCCTGTAAAAATAGAAGTTGAAACAACCGCCATAATCATAATTCCTAAAAATCTTTTCATTTTTATTCCTCCCTAACGATATAAGAAAATAATTATTTTTTTTTATATGCTAATCTTCAGTATGTAATTTGTGCTGTTAAAAAAGAAATTAGCAATAATACAATATATATATAAAGAGTTAGAAACTCTGTATATCACTATTTAGAAATTCTATCAAGTGCAGGCATTACAGCTTTAAGCAGTGTGCCAGTTAGTGCCCCCATAATTACACCGAATACGAGTAAAACGGGAATAAAATGACCTATAACCCAATGCCTAAGCAAAAAAGATGCAGCTACAAGCTGGCCAATATTATGGAAAATCGCTCCGATTATACTAATAGTCATATAAGAAAATTTGGATTTAAAAAGACCATAGAAAATCATAATTGAAAATATAGACATAATACCACCAGAGAAACCTATAATACCCGCAACTGGATTTCGCATAATCAGATTGAAAAGTGACTTTAAAATTACAAGCATAATAGCTTCTCTCTTCCCAATAAAAAACAAGGAATACATCACAATTATATTAGAAAGCCCAAGTTTAAAATTAGGTGGTACAAGTGGCAAAGGTGGTAGCATTCTTTCTAATGTTACCAGAATTAATATAGCAGATAGCATTAACCCTAAAAGGGCTACTTTTTTTGTATTAAAACTATTATTTTCCAAAAGTAAACACCAACCTAATTAGGGTATATTGCTAATTAAAAATATCTATATCGTCATTTTGATTAGTAGTACCTGATACGAGCAGCGTTAATCCAAAGGGTAAACATGCCGTTGCTTGACCTGAACGATGAAGAAATCCAGCATCTACACATATTTGATCAGGACAATCAGAATAAACAAATCCTATATTACCATCTCTAATCTCAAATATTACTTGCGGAACTTCTTCTACACTAAATGTTTTATCTTGCAGTAAAGATACTTCTTTAACTACATCTCCATTAAACAAAACTTTGCCATAAACCAAATCTATATCTCTATTCAAAACCTGTTGTGCAAAAATAAAGATAATAGCTATAAGTAAAATACAGGAAATCAAAATTAAATCATTTCTATTTGTAGACTTTTGAATACGCATATTCACCACCGAAACTTCATTATATATGTTTGCTAATATTAAATCAACATTAAATAGAAAATTTTTACTAGCGAAACTTATCCATAATTATTAATTGGTTGTTTAAAAGTTTCCCTAGTTCTTGTGTTTTCGGGGTACTACCCATTTGGTTCAAAAGCTTTTTCGCTTTTAAATTATACTTTTTGGCGATATCCACAGAACTTTGTACACCGCCAAGTCTATCAATATCTTCAATGAACGAATTAATTTCAACACCATTTTTAATAATATACTTTGCCTTTTGCCTTAATTCATCTTCTTTAAGGAAAGACATAAGCAGTGGCAAATTAATAACGCCAGAATTTATATCATTTTTTGTAGGTTTTAACGCTTCGCTTTCATTAAGTTTATAATCTTTACAATCATCTAATATTTGAAAAATCATTCCAAAATATGAACCGAAACGTGCAATATTTTTAATTTCTTTTTCAGAAGATCCTCCTATTAATGCACCAGCGTGGGCTGATATATTAAATAGTGCGGCTGTCTTTCCGTTTATAGTCTTTAAATAATCATAAAATGTTATATCCAAATTAAAATTATTAGAATACTGCTCAAGCTCACCAAGACAAATTTTACTTATTTGAGCAGCAAATTTCGGCATGAAATCTGTATAAGGCTTATATACTTCTGCTATAGATGAAAAAGCCATACAAAACAAGTAATCACCGCAAATTACAGCTTGTTTCTTTCCAAATTTACTTTGTATGCTCTCTATGCCACGTCTAATATGAGCATCATCTATTATATCATCATGTACTAATGTAGCTAAGTGGAATATTTCTGTAGATGCAGCAGCTTCTACTGCTTCCTTTGGTACTAAACCTTCGGCATCCATAGAGGATGCCAAAAGTAATTCAGTTCTTACACCTTTTCCTTGAGCGTCTGCAAGGTGGCTTGTTATATGCTTAATAGATTTAGGCGAATTTTCAAAAATTTCTAATATTAATGCAGATGTAGCTTTTGTTGCCGCTTCAATATTTAATTTTTTATCAAGCTTTTTAGTTAATGATTTTCTAGTCATTGTATACATACCACTTTTTCACTATATTTATTTTTTTCCAACCTGATTTTAACATTGGCATTAAATAATAATCAAGAGCGAAAGCTTTTCCGCCTCCGAACATTAGTGCTATCGAACTAAATATCATCCACCAAGAAGACATGTATAATCCAGTAGAAGTAAGAAATAATCCGAGTAATGCAAGAGAATATGCCGCTGCTGCAGTAGTAAATAAACCAACAATAAGTAAGAGTCCTACGAATAATTCAGAGAATGCTACAATATGTTGGAAAAATATTTGGTTAGCATCAGATGATGTAACAAATGTATCCATAAACCAAGTAGTTGGTAATGTTGTTAATCTTATAGCTAGTTCCCCGCCACTCACAAAGAGGAAGTGGAAGAGTCCAAAAAAGTCAATATTCATAATAACAGGGTCCCATGCTGCTCCAGTAGCTGCGCTTGTTGCATCTGAAATAGCATCTACGCCTGTTGCTGCACTTGTCGCTGCTGCAGTAACTGCACTTGTTGCCGCACTAGTGGCTGCGCTTGTTGCTGCTCCAGTAGCTGCGCTTGTCGCCGCACTAGTAGCTGCACCTGTTGCCGCTCCAGTGGCTGCACTTGTTGCTGCGCTCACAGCACCGCCACCACCTACTATTGAATTCCACCAAGCATCAGCACCAGAAAACATGCCTGAAAGTCTTGGTGATAAATGCCAGTTAGTCATAATTTTTTTATAACCTTCAAATGCCCAATAAACGCCCAAGAAAACTCTAAGTGGAACAAGCAAAAAACTAGGACTTCTATTAGAGAAGTGACCACCAACAAAACTTCTACGATTTCTTATTGTGAAAAACTCATTCATCGTATAAGAAAATACTTTATTCCACCCTAAAACTTGGAAAAAATATACCATGTTTATAAAATGCTTTGATAGCATTGCAAAAAACGAAGGCAGTGCAACCTTGTTATTATGTCCACCGACATAAGCAACTCCATAACGTCCACCTATACAAACCATCATACCATGAAACTTAGGTTTATATTCTGTCATAGACGACTCATTACCTTTAATCTCTGAAACTATATTACCTGAAATAGTTTTCGCACAAGCTTCACAGTTTTCAACCATTTGAGGAACAGGATGTGTTTCTCCTTCTGGTATATAGAACATGTTATCGCCACCTATGTAAACATTAGAATGTTTCACTGAACGGAGGTATTTGTCAGTCTGTATACGCCCTCTTGATCTCTCTGCGATACCTAAATCCGCCGATGCGTTAGCTATATCAGAGCCTTGCGTTCCAGCAGCCCAAATAACAGTATTTGTACTTGCAGTTTGCTTAGAACCATTTACATTATAACTAATACTATCTTCTGTTAAGCCGACAACATTTGCCTTAAGGATAAGCTCAACATTCATTTTCTTAAGGCGATTCTCAGCCTTAGTTGAAAGTTTTTCAGGTAAAATAGGCATTACTCTATCAGCAAAGTCCACATTGCGCATCGTTACTAGAGATGGTTCTATTTGAAACTTTTGGCACAGTATTGGTACTAACTCTGCTAATTCGCCAATCATTTCTACACCTGTAAATCCAGATCCAATAACATAGAATGTTAAAAGTTTCTTTTTCTCTTCAATGCTTGCAGCCGTTGAAGCTCTTCTGAACATTTCCATTATGTGTTCACGAAGTCTAACCGCATCATCATAAGACCAAAGGGGAAAAGCATGTTCTTCTGCACCTTCGACACCAAAATAGGTAGGCTTTGAGCCTGTAGCTAAAACAAGGTAGTCATACTGATAAGTTCCTGCTTTTCCTTGTAAAACCTGCTTTTTATAATCGGTTGATTCGATAGTGTCAAGAACCACATTAACTTTTCGACCTGCAAAAACTTTTTTTAGGTCTATTCTTATACTATCTTCATCCACACGCCACGCTGCAACTTCGTGTAATTCTGTCAGCATAGTGTGGAATGGATTTTTGTCAATAATAGTTATATCAACATCTGTTCCTTTCAGCTTCTTTGTTAATTTTTTAGCAATCAAGACGCCAGAATAACCAGCACCTAGCACAACAATCTTTTTACCCAACTAGAACACCCCTTAAAGTAAATATAGGAACTATCTTGCTAAATATAGCATAATTCAATAAAAAAGTAAAGCGAAATTATAAAATTATATATATGTGTATAAGAAATTACTATAAATAATCTATGTAGCTACTTATATCATTAGGCTATTTGCTAGGGTAAAAATCACTAATATTTTTGCCCTATTAAAAGCTTAAGTTATGATTTGTATTGTTACGAGTACAGTTGTATAATAAATGTGTTGTCGCTTTTTCTGTAATATTGAACGCTAATAATGGAATATATTTGCCTAAAAAATTAAAACATTAAAATAATAAAAATTATAATGGAGGGTTCAAAATGAATATTAATAACGATATAGAATACTTTCTTTCGCAAAAGCAATCAGAATTGGATAATATCGTGGCTGGTATGACAGCCCTCATGTTAGACAGTGAAAATAAGTATGAAACACTTAAAAATCAAAATTGGTTTAAACGCATGATACTAACAGTTACAGGGAAAAATAAAGCAACCACTGCAGATATTCAAAAAAATAGTATGGAATTTGATGCGTATTGTACTAAGGCGGTTGCTGCATTTGTTGAGCATCAAAAAATTTCTGAAGGTATAACTTTTAATCTTGGGTTACAAATTAATTCAATCTACGATTCCCATATCGAACTAAAACATGCTTTATACGGAATTGCATCTAATCTTAACGAGCGAATAGAAAGTGCTGATAATTATCACCTATTATTTGAAGAAATAACTCTTGGTAACTTTGGGGGACACAACACTGATATTTATCGTATACTTGCTTTATTTGATGCTCATACAATTACTGACACACGCAAAATGGATAATATGGAAAAATTACTTCGCAAAAATAACATACTTAAAAATGGTAGCATTTCTATAGAAGATTATCTTCTTAACGTGTGTGATATCCCTGATGAACATGTTGGAGTAGTATTCATGGAAACACTATTACATAGCGATAGTCTGCCTGCTACGATGACTTCTGCTGTTCTTAGTGAATGGAACCTTGCTCCATTGACTAACCGTCAACTTATGAAGAAGCAAAACATAGTTAAAAAAATACTTAATTCTTTTGATGTTGATGGTGAAGCCGAATTTTCACTATCAGATGAATATCAACAATTAGTAGAAAATAAACGAATATTATTAGGGCAGGTTGCTGTTACATCTATAGAAACAGATGCTGAATTTGATGATGACCTTGAAAACGATAGATTATTACCAGAACAAGAAAAAAATATCTTTATAGAAACTGGAGAAATTGAATCGACTATTGAAATAATCAGACAAATTGAAATAGAGGAAGAATCAACAGAGATTAGGCAAATCAAATCTATTGAAATGAATGCAGAGCCAACAGAAGCTGAACCAATTGATAGCACTCAAATAGATGAAGAATCATCAGAAGATGATTTAACTGAAGAAATTGAAAAAATTGAAGAAACACAAGAATCTACAACCCCTGAAAAGATTGCTGAAATTGAAAAAGAAGAAAAAATTAAAGAAAATAATATCCAGAGTCGTGGTGAGGATTATAAAGCTAGAATAACCATGTTTGCCAAAGGTTCAGTAAATTTAATAACTAAACATTTTAAAGCAAGTCCATGTAAAATTTATCCTTACGGAGATATTGATGGAAAAATGCATGAAAAAGCTTTTAGACATATAGTTTTTAGAGGTGACAGAGATTTTATATATTATCCTGATATGAGATTACCCGAAAGCCCCACAGAAAAAATTATAATGATAATGGATACTTCTTTCTCTGGAAAAATAAAAGAAGGTGCTATATTTACAACAGAAGGTGTTTATTTAGGTTCGGTTAGTAAATCAAACGCAAAATACTATCCTTATTCAAGTATACAAAGAGTCGGATTTAAAAAAGGGTCCTCTTTTTTTGATATGGATAAATTAATAATAGAAACTGCAAAAGGTCCTGAGCTTTACGATGTAACTAGTATCCGTAAAGACATGCTATCATACGCCCTTAATGAAATTATTAAGTTACGCTACCAACTAGCACTATAATTATACATATTACTAAAGTCAAAAGATTAAGACCGCAAGACCGCAGGGCTATCCGCCCCGCACCCCGACAAGCGCACGCGCGCTTGACTGCGTTATTGCGTGAGCTATCGCTCACGCTTTATTTTTTGCAGTTAATTTTAAATTTGATTTAAAATTTGTATTTTCAAAGATAAAGACCCCGTATAGTGCGGTCTTTAAAAGCAGTCAAGCGCACTGCGCTTGCAGGTGTACAGGATTTCTCATCTTCAAGTTAGTTATATATAATGTTTTTCAATATCGTTAATATTAATAAGTGAACTTTCTAAGTAGCCTAATGCCCAGAGTTTAACTAACATTGTTTTGAAATCAAGATAATCAAAGTCAGTTAATTTAATATTTTTTTTATTCTTGCTAGCAATTAAGCTCATCTCAGCCTCTAATCGTAAAGGAATATACCCAGAAGTGTTATAATAACTTAATGTTATATTGTCTCTACTCGCAAGAGTAATACTTATAGGTGGCTCTAATTCTAATAGTTCCAAAAACAAAAATGTTTCTATATCGCTGTCATATAATATATCTTTGGGATAGAATAGTTCATAGTCTTTTATCCTGTCTTTTATTTCAGCATTAGTATATATATCCATAAGTGTATTTATATCTTGTATAATAAAAACTTTTTCTGAAATCTCTGGATTATCCTTATCAAGATAACCATCAAAAACTAAATCTCTATAAATATCACTGTTTGTTTCTATGGCTTTGTATTTTTGAAATAAAAGTTGGCTAAGTTGAACTAATGTTGGTTCTATAGTTTCAATAGCAGACTTCTTTATTACATATTCATCTTGTAATTCGCACATGAACTCGTTAAATTTCTCATCGTTTCTATCCATACAATTGTATACAGAGCGAGATATTATACAGTAGTTTACGATATCTTTATGCATATTACTACCAATTCTATAATTCACCTCTTTCGTCTCCTCCTATATTGAATATTTGCCTTTATGTTGCAACAAAAAACATATATCGTAAATTTTTTCTTAGAGCCTATGTTTATATACTACTTCTTGCTGTTCATTAATACTAAAAGACCGCGCTATGCGCGGTCTTAAAAGCGGTCAAGCGCGCTGCGCTTGTCGGGGTGGTGGGGCGGATAGCCCCACGATCTTGGTTTTTATCTTTTAATCTTTTACTCAGATTCGCCCATATATAACTGGTGATACTTACCGCCTTTTTGGGTGAGAGCTTCATGGTCACCTTCTTCTATGATTTGCCCTTGCTCCATTACCATAATTTTATTAGAGTTTTTAATTGTAGAAAGCCTATGTGCTATAACAAAAACTGTACGACCGTTCATAAGCGAATCCATCCCTCTTTGTACTATTGTTTCTGTACGTGTATCAATGCTTGATGTAGCTTCATCAAGTATCATAACAGGCGGATTTGCAACAGCAGCTCTTGCAATAGATAATAATTGGCGTTGTCCACCCGAAAGTTCTGCTCCGCCTGAAGTTAATATTGTATCATATCCATCTGAAAGTAGATTTATAAAGCCTTCGGCATTAGATAATTTTGTAGCGGCATAAATATCTTCATCAGTAGCTTCTAAATTACCATATTTTATATTTTCTTTGATACTTCCAGTAAAAAGGCTAGTTTCTTGTAACACTACACCCAATGAACGACGCAAATCAGATTTTTTAATCTTGTTAATATTAATGCCGTCATATTTAATTTCTCCACTGTTAATATCATAAAAACGATTTATAAGATTAGTAATCGTAGTTTTTCCTGCACCTGTTGAACCTACAAAAGCAAGCTTTTCACCAGATTTAGCATCAATATTTATATTTTGTAATATTAGTTTTTCTTCTGTATACCCAAAATCTACATTGTTAAACACTACATCTCCTTTAAGCAAAGTATAAGTAAAACTTCCGCTTTCATGAGGATATTTCCAAGCCCACATACCAGTAGGTTTACTCGTTTCTACTAATTTATCATTTTTATATTCAGCATTCACAAGAGTAACATAACCATTATCCGCTTCAGATATTTCGTCCATAAGCTCGAATATGCGATTAGCACCGGCTAAAGACATTATGATGGAATTTAACTGCATAGATAATTGCGTTAATGGCAAGGTAAAAGCTCTGCTTAGTTGTAGAAATGACACTATCATACCAAGTGTAAGTCCACCAACGCCATTTATCGCCATAACACCACCTAAAATAGCTATCAAAACATATTGTAAATTACCCAAATTCAACATAATAGGCAAAATCATATTAGCTAACTTATTAGCAGTTGAAGTATTACGGAAAACTTCTTCATTAAACGTATCAAAATCTTTTTTCGTACTTTCTTCATGTGAAAAAACTTTTATCACTTTTTGTCCGCTTATCATTTCTTCTATATATCCATTTATTTTTCCTATAGATTCTTGTTGATCACGAAAATATTTAGCACTTTTACCACCAACTTTAGCTGTAAAAAACATCATTATAAAAACCATAAAAAGTACAATCATTGTTAAAGGAAAGCTTAAATAAATCATTGCAATGAAAATACTTACGATAGAAATTAAAGTAGCAAACAATTCTGGTACACTTTGTGAAAGCATTTGACGTAATGCGTCTATATCATTTGTATATCTACTCATAACATTACCATGTGTATTTGTATCGAAATACTTTATTGGCAAGGTTTGCATATGAGAAAACATTTCGTCCCGTATAGTTTGTTGTATGCCTTGAGATATAGTTACCATAGTACGTCTATATAACAAATTAGAAATTATTCCAATAACATATATGCCCGTCATAACTAAAATAGCTTGACGTAAATATGTAAATACAGGATTTTCACTTGCAATCAAAGGAGTTATATAATCATCAATAAGTATTTCAATAAAAAGAGATCCCGCTACATTTGCTAAAGAACTTATTATTATAAAAATAAGTACAAAAATAAATGGAATTTTATATCCACTACTTACATAAGACAGCAAACGTTTTGCAGTTTTAGTAGTATTCGCATTCATTTTTTTCATAAAATTGTCCCTTCTTTCGATTGTGAATTATATATTTCTTGATAAATTTTATTATTTTCCAAAAGCTCTGTATGTGTGCCTATACCATTAATCCTTTCAGAATCCATAACAATAATTCTATCTGCATCACTTATAGAAGATATACGTTGCGCAATAATAATTTTTGTTGTGTTTGGAATTTCACTCTTTAAAGCCTTTTTGATAGAAGATTCAGTTTTTGTATCTACGGCACTTGTAGAATCATCTAAAATCAATATTTTTGGCTTTTTAAGTAGTGCACGAGCTATACAAAGCCTTTGTTTTTGTCCTCCTGAAACATTTGAGCCGCCTTGTTCAATATGAGTATTGTATTTATCCGGAAAATCATTAATAAAATCATGAGCACATGCTAATTTACACACTCTTTCTAATTCTTCATCAGATGCATTTTCATTACCCCACTGTAAATTTTCTTTAATCGTGCCTGAAAATAACACATTTTTTTGCAACACCATAATAACCTCATCCCTTAGCGTTTTTAAGTCGTAATCGCGTACATTTACACCCCCAACATATATCTCCCCATTTTTAACATCGTAAAGTCTTGATACTAATTGCACCAAACTAGTTTTTGAACTTCCTGTACTCCCTATTATTCCAATAGTCTCACCTTCTGCAGTTTCAAAATTTATGTCTCTTAAACAAAATTTATTCGAGTCGTCTATATAACCAAAATCTACATTTTTAAAGCTGATTGCACCATTTTTCACTTCAAAAATAGGATTTTCTGGATTATCTAAATCACTTTTTTCGAGCAAAACTTCTGAAATACGTTCAGCGGCCGCCCTCGAAATGGTTACTGTAATAAGTAGCATGGATAATACCATAAGTGCCATTAATATTTGGGACGAATAAATTATAAAACTTACGAGTTGCCCTATTGTTAAAGTACCCGCTACAACCATCCTCGCCCCAAACCATGAAATTAGAAGTATAGATATATAACCAGATGCTTGCATAAGCGGATTAATAAAAGCAAGTAATTTTTCAGCCTTTGTAAAGTCTATATATATATCCTCTGATACATTTTTAAACTTTTTTACTTCATAATCTTCTCTTACATAAGATTTTACTACTCTTATACCTTTTAAATTTTCTTGCACTACATTATTAAGCTTGTCATAAGTTTTAAGAACCGCTTTATATATGGGAAACGCCCTACTTACAGTAATATAAATACCAATAGCCAATATAGGAAGTACAACTACAAAAACCATAGCTAGTTGAGAATTTATATTAAACGTCATAATTAGGGAAAACACGAGCATTAGAGGACTTCTAATAGCTGAACGAATAATTATCTGAAATGCACCTTGTACACTCGACACATCTGTTGTAAGCCTTGTCACCAAACTAGACGTTGAAAATTTATCTATATTTGCGAAAGAAAAACTTTGGATATGATAATACATATCTTGTCGTACATTTTTAGCAAATCCAGCGGTAGCAGTAGCATAAAACCTTCCAGCCATTGCGCCAAAAAATAAGGCTATTAAAGCAAAAACTGCAATTAAACTTCCACTTCGTGCTATATACTCCATATTGCCTAAAGCAATACCATAATCAATAATTTCCACCATGAGTGATGGAATTATGACTTCCATAGCAACCGCAAACATCATAAACACAGTAGCTAAAATGATATCCTTCTTGTATTCTCTTATACATCTTGCGAATTGTTTAAGCATTTCACCCTCCATTAATTATAGTAGATAAAACAATCAAAAGATTAAAACCGTGGGGCTACTCGCCCCACTTCCCCAGCAAGGGCTTCGCCCTTGACCCATTTAAGCAGCCACTACGTGGCTGCTTTTAGAGTTTTTTGCCATACTTTTTTTCAAAAAAGTATGAAATCTTTTGACTTTCAAATCTTTTGATTTTTAATGTTTTATTTTTTTATAACTGTTTCAGTTGCAATTAAGTATATATTCTTTTAAAAAAGCGACTTATATTCCAGTGATAGGAATATAAATCGCTTTTCTTGTGCTGAAATAATCGTGATTACTATTTACTATTAGCTTTTATATCAATTTTAAAGTTAGCAAACATAGAAGTAAATACATCGGCTTGCCCTGCTAACTCCTCCGCAGAGGACGCTTGAGTTTGATTTGTAGCAGTACTTTCATTAACAGCCTCATTTATATCCTCTATCCTAGAGTTTATAGATGGTATCTGCCTTTCTAGCTGGTCCTCAAACGATGCTGTAAATATAATGATAAGCTCACGTATTTTAGCAATTTCATCAACTATTTCTGTAAATGATGCATTTGTTTTATCTGCACTTCTTGAGCCTTCCGATACCCTATCAAAAGATGTATTTATAAGTTCCGAGGTCCTTTTAGCTGCTTCTTGGCTTTTTAAAGCTAAGTCTCTAACTTCCTCTGCAACTATAGCAAAGCCTTTACCATATTGACCGGCCCTTGCTGCTTCAATAGCTGCATTTAAAGCAAGTAAATTTGTTTGGAAAGCAATATCCTCTATAACTTTTGTAATTTCTAAAATATTTGTTGAGGATTCATTAATTTCATCCATGGATTGAAGCATACCTTTCATAGCAAGAGTACCTGTATCTACGCTACATGTCGCATCTTCCATTATAGCATTCATTATATTAATATTTTTAGCATCTTCTTCAATTGATTCGGTTAACTCTTTAAGCATAGACTTAAATTCTTTAACAGATAATGACTGTGTTACAGCAACTTGAGCAAGTTTAGATGTTGAACTAGCGATGTATTCAGAACCAGACGCAACTTGATTTGCAGACATATTAATTTCGTATATATATCTAGCAAAGCTACTTACAATTAAATTAATAGAATCTTTAATAGATGCAAAGTCTCCTATGTAATCTCTTGTTATATAAGTTGCTAAATTTTGATGTGACATTTGGTATAACATATCATTTATTTCATTTATGTAACCTGATATGGTAGATACGCTAAAATTCAATGCCTCTTTCATATCATTAAATTCACCTTTATAATCGCCCTTGATAGAAACATCTAAATTACCCTCAGACATTTCATTTAAAGCTGAAACTACTTCTCGTATAGGCTCTACAACTGAGTTCGTAAGCGTATTAATATCAGTTACTAGCACATTCCAACTTCCCGAATACTTACTAGCATCTATACTTAAATCTAAATCTCCATGAGATGCAGCAGTTATAATCTCTGAAATTTCCGAATTCAAATTCTTAATATTTAACTGAACACTCTCTAAAGCCTTAGTTATAGGTGCTTTTTTACCAGGCAGTTGTTTAATCTCTTCATTGAAATTACCTTTACCGAATTGGAAAACATTTTTTACAAGATATTTAGTATCTTGAATTATACCTTCTAACAAAACATTTATTGCAATAGCAGCATCTCTAAATTCGCCTACATACACATCTTCCTTTAAACGTACATCTGTATCTCCACTTTGGAAACCCGACGATACATCTTCTAAATCGTGTATTAAAGTGTAAATTGATGTTTTTATGTCTAGTAAAGAGTTTGATAACTGACCTAACTCATCTTTGTTCTCGCTTCCTAATTCTACATTGAAGTCACCATCAGCAACTTTTCTTGCAGAAGCTATGATTGTTTGAATCTTGTTAGATATATTACGGGTATCATATAACACAAAGATAACACACATTATCAAAGTTACTACTCCAGAAACAATAATAATCGCATATATTTCTACAGCTGTGGCATTTAATTCTTGGCTTAATTTTAAATAATCATCAGAGGCCATCATGTTTAGAGCTAAATGTTCCATCTCTAAAATTCTGTAGCTAATTGATACTATTTGAGAATGCCCTGGATGTAATGGAGAATTTGGAGAAATATTAGATACTAGATTCACAAAATCTGAATGTATTGTCGCAAGTAAATTTGACAGTATATCAGCATTGCTTAAGCTAGAAGCAACATCGTAATATAATACATGATCGCTATTTACAATACTTGACCTGTATGAGTCGACATTACCCTGCATATCCAAAAAAATAGATTGCAATTCTTGCTGTACACCAGTATTGGGTGGACGAGTGCCGTTAGCAACACCTTTCACAAGCTGCCTAAGCCTTAAAGAATCTTCTTGAAATGAGTTCATAATCAAATTACGCTCAACTATAGCATTCACAAAAAATGTATACTCTGTATTTAGAATACGCATAGATCTTGTGGATAAGATGGTTATGGCAGCAGCAACCAAAATAATAAATGAAAAACTAATTAATAATCTCTTTCTTATTCCAATATCGTTCAGAAATTTCTTAAACATAACAATTCTTTACCCCCTATTTCTTTTCAGAACTGATTATACTACAAATTAAGTATTTGTACACTAAATAATTAAGTATTTCAGTTTCAAGCAATATAATTTGGAAAAATATTATATCATATACAAAAAACTTTAATAATAATTATATGATATAATGTCGTATAGCTATTTTTTTGTTAATGGGATATTATCTGGAAATTAGGAGGAATAAACATGAGATTGTACATAGTTAGACATGGTCAAACCGCATGGAATAAAGAATTTAGATTTCAAGGAAGTTCAGATATTCCGCTTGATGACGTAGGTAAAGATCAAGCGTACAGAGTTTCGAAAATGTTAGCTTACTATAAAGTCAGTAAAATATATGCAAGCCCTCTTATAAGAGCTAACACTACTGCACAAATTATTCAAAAAAAAGTTAACGTACCTATTTCGTATGATCCTGGATTACAAGAAGTAAAACTTGGAGAGTGGGAAGGGCTTACTGTAAAAGAAATCAATAAAGAATACAGTAAAGAGTTTTTAATATGGGAAAACGAACCAACCAAACAAGTAGGTCTTGGCGTTGAAACTTATTACGACCTACAAAATAGAGCCGTTAATACCGTGGAAAATATTTGTAAAAAAGAAAGTGAAAATTTAATAATAGTTACTCATGGAGCGTGGATGCGCGCGTTACTTTGTAATGTTTTAAATATATCTCTTGAAAATAGACTCGGATTTGAAATTACTAACACAGGATTAACTATATTAGAACGTATTCAAATCAAAGATGATCATAAATTTGTAGTCCTCACTTTAAACGACATTACTCATTTATATTAAAAGATAAATTAAAGAATGAAAAATTGTGAGTCATGCTCCTTGCACATACATTTTAATCTTTTTGTCGTAATATGTATAAATTTAAAAAAAAAGCCTAACCTAATAACAAGGAAATTTGTTAAGGGAGGCTTTTTTTAAATGAAATCAAAAAAAATTATATGTTTTGCTATAATTTTTGTTAATCTGATAGGAATTCCATCTATAAATATATTTGCAGAAGATTCACCATCACTTAATGTTGATGCTAAAGCAGCTGTTTTACTAGAACCTACTACAGGGAAAGTTATATTGGAACAAGATGCACATAACAAACTACCTCCAGCCAGTATAACAAAAGTTATGACAATGTTACTTATATATGAAGCTGTAGATCAAGGCAAAATCAAATGGGATGATATGGTCACAGTTAGCGAACATGCAGCTAATATGGGCGGTTCTCAAGTTTATTTAGAAGTTTTTGAGCAGCAAACTGTTAGAGATTTAATTAAAAGTATAGCTATAGCGTCAGCTAATGATGCGGCCGTTGCAATGGCTGAATTTCTTGCAGGGAGTGAGGAAGGCTTCGTATTAAAAATGAATGAAAAAGCTAAACAGCTAGGTATGAAAAATACCAATTTTGTTAATGCGTGTGGGCTAGATGCTGAAGGACATTTAACTACAGCGTATGACATTGCGTTAATGAGTCAAGAACTTATATCAAGGTACCCTGAAGTTTTAGAGTTAACTAGTATTTGGATGGATACAATAATACATGATACAGCACGAGGTAAAGAAGAATTTGGGCTTGCAAATACGAATAAAATGTTACGTTCATATAGCGGAACTACAGGCTTAAAGACTGGCTCTACAGGAGATGCGCTATTTTGCATATCTGCAACAGCAGAAAGAGAAGAATTAAACTTGGTAGCTGTCATACTTGGCTCACCATCATCTGCTACAAGATTTAATGAAGCCAGAAAATTATTAGATTATGGATTCGCCAATTATGCAGTATCTCAAGGTGAAGAAGCTGGCATACCTAAAGGTGAAATTAGAGTTTATAAAGGTGAAGTAGATAGCGTTCAAGTAGTAATAAAAGAGCAGATAAGTATAGTCATACCAAAAGGGAATCATGTAACGCTGGAAAGTGAAATACAGCTACTAGATGCTTTAAGCGCACCAATAGAAAAAGGAACAAAAGCAGGAGAAGTTATTTATAGCTTTGAAGGTCGAGAAGTAGGAAGAAGTGACCTTATAGTTTCTGAAAATGTAGAAAAAGCTAGTTTAGGCCATATGATGCAAAGGCTGTTATTTAATTGGTTATAAAAATTTTAAATTCGCTAGTTCTACTAAATAAATTTTAAATTTTCAGCTCTAACTTTTATTTTTGATTTGTAAAAATGAAAAATATGGACTATAGACTTCAAAATTATATATCATAAATTACTTTTATATGTTTTTTTCAAGTAATTTTGCTCTTTATTAACATAAATTTTCCAATAAAGATTTTAAAAAAAAGATTAAAGAAAATTTTTAGTTGCCGATATAAAAATTGCGAAGGCCATTCGCAACTTATACTGAACGTTCCCCTTCGATTTGCTACCGAAGGGGTTCACTTAAACTACTATAGTGTACACGGTCGTACGCTTATTCTAAATTAAATTTAAAATCACGGAGGTTAATAACTATGAGTAATACAGTAATCAATACAAACGTAACGGCTTTAAATAGTCACAGAGCTTTAACAAATGTAGGTAATCGTCAAGCTAGATCTTCAGAAAGACTTTCAACGGGTCAAAGAATCAATCGTGCATCTGATGATGCAGCTGGTCTTTCTATTTCTGAAAAAATGAGATCACAAATAAGAGGTCTTGATCAAGCGGCTAGAAACTCACAAGATGGTATTAGTTTAATACAAACTGCTGAAGGCGCACTTCAAGAAGTTCAAGATATCACTCAAAGACTAAGAGAGTTAACAGTTCAAGCTGCTAATGATACTTTAGCAGAAGAAGATAGAAATGCTATTGGTACAGAAATGTCTCAACTTGCAAGCGAATTGCATAATATAGTTGATCGTACAGCATTTAATGGTATAACTCTTCTCTCTGGAGGAACAGGTACAGGTGCTCCGACAAGTGGTACAGTAAATATTCAAAATGGTGCTAATTCTAGTCAAAATTTAGAAATTGATCTACCTGACTTTGTCGATACTGCAGGTGATTTACGTGGCATGATATCAGCCCTTGGTGTTGATGCTAATGGTGTTGCTACTGTAGCTGATGCTCAAACTGCTATCGAAGATCATGCTGCAGCTAATACTATGCTTGATACAATAGATGCTGCGCTTACTGAAATATCTAGCCAACGTTCAAATCTTGGTGCTTTACAAAACAGACTTGAGCATACAATCAGCAACTTAAACATAGCTTCTGAAAATACAAGCGCGTCTGAGTCTCGTATTCGTGACACAGACATGGCCCGTGAAATGATGCAATTAACTCAAGCGAACGTACTTCAACAAGCAGCTACTTCTATGTTAGCGCAAGCTAATCAGTCACCACAAGGTGTACTACAACTACTTAACTAACTTTTAAAACTTTTATACATTTTAAGAGATTAAAATCGTGGAGGCCTTGCCTCCACACCACCACAAGCGCAGCGCGCTTGACCGCTTTTTTAAGACCGCACATTCGTGCGGTCTTTTTTGTATTTAAAATTTGGCGATTAATATGGAATCAATGGTTATTATATGGAAAAAATAGTTAATATTTTTTAAAAAATAAATTATATAGCTATATACTAAAGTTGTTTTTTATAAAAAAGACAAGAAAAAATAATTTTTTTAGATATATTGTATAGTAAATTTAATGTGATTGAAAAAATATTCTAAAAAAATTTAAAAATAAATCCATAAACTACTAACTAGAAAAAAATATTGACCGATATTAATTTTGCGAACATAATTTAATTTCAAGCATATTGATGTGAAAGAAATTAGTTTGTAGTATATTGATGGTGCTAAAAGAGCACTCAACATAATTATGGAGGATGATATTTATGAGTAATACAATAATCAACACAAATGTAACGGCACTAAACAGCCACAGAGCTTTAACAAATGTAGGTAATCGTCAAGCTAGGTCTTCTGAAAGACTTTCTACAGGTCAAAGAATTAATCGTGCAGCTGATGATGCAGCTGGTCTTTCTATTTCTGAAAAAATGAGGTCTCAAATAAGAGGTCTTGACCAAGCAGCTAGAAATTCACAAGATGGTATTAGTCTAATCCAAACTGCTGAAGGTGCACTACAAGAAGTTCAAGATATCACTCAGAGACTAAGAGAGTTAACAGTTCAAGCAGCTAACGATACTTTAGTTGCTGAAGATAGAAACTCTATCGGTACAGAAATGTCTCAACTTGCAACTGAGTTGCATAATATAATTGAGCGTACATCATTTAATGGTATAGTTCTTCTCTCTGGAGATACGCATGCCGATTCTCCGACAGGTGGTACAGTAAATATTCAAAATGGTGCTGATTCTACTCAAAATTTACAGATCGATCTACCTGACTTTGTAACTGCTACTGGTGACGATGCTAGTGATTTGCGTGCAGTGATAGCAGCCCTAGGAGTTAACGCTGATGGTGTCGCTGATGTAACTGGAGCTCAAACTGCTATTACAGACCATGCTGCAGCTAATACTCTGCTTACTTCAATAGACACGGCTCTCACAGAAATTTCTTCAAACCGTTCTAATCTTGGTGCACTCCAAAATAGACTTGAACATACAATCAGCAACTTAAACATAGCTTCTGAAAATACAAGTGCAGCAGAGTCTCGTATTCGCGATACGGATATGGCTCGTGAAATGATGCAATTAACTCAAGCGAATGTACTTCAACAAGCAGCTACTTCTATGTTAGCTCAAGCTAATCAAGGACCACAAGGCGTACTTCAATTACTTAATTAATTTTAGGGATAAAGACCGCGGGGCTTCCGCCCCAAGGTTCGCCTTCACCCCCGACAAGCGCACGCGCGAACACAATGTGTTTGACCGCTTTTTTAAGAACGCACATTCGTGCGTTTTTTTTTATTTCTAGCTTTAGGCAAAGTTTTAGCTTCTGTTATACTCAATTGCAAATGAAACAGTTGCAAAAGATTAAAAATCAAAAGATTTCATACTTTTTTGAAAAAAAGTATGGCAAAAAACTTTAATAGCAGCCACTACGTGGCTGCTTAAACGGGTCAA